>QGNH01001237.1_pt1 | contig 64871 bp, 85 predicted proteins | sample 1735481 | NCBI WGS metagenome assembly QGNH01 (sample SAMN09239004, study PRJNA386568) | Viral metagenome, whole genome shotgun sequencing project.
AAAAAAAAAAAAAAAAAAAAAATCCAGAAAATCAAAAAATCGGCCCTTGGCGTAAAGCGGTATGCCAACCGGCGGGCTGCCCACAGGCCGAAGCCCCTGGCGTTTGGCATACCGCCTAGCGTCACGCAAAGGCATATGCCAAGGGGCGCTACATAGGTTGAATCAGTCAACCGCTCACACAAAGCATCACACAAGGCGCTACACAACGCGCTACACTACCACGCAATCACACCCTCCCATCTCACGCCATCTCTCACACCACGCCACACCTAACGCCTTCTCTCACGCCATCTCCCCCGCGCCAACCGCGCCAACCCCACAACCAAAGGCCGAACCTCCCATGCCATACGCCGCCGATCGCATGTCCGACATAATCCGCGCCAGCGAAAGCCTGTGCGCCACAATCGCCAGCGCCAGGGCAAGACTAAAGCTAGCCGATCCGCAATCCGGCGTCACCACGGCCAACGCAACCATAGCGAAGCTAGAAGACATGATAGCCGCACAAGGCGCACAAGGCGCACCTGTCACCGTCAGCCCCGCGTTGCTACAAGCCGTGTTAGACCGAATCCAATCCCTACGCATAATCCTAATACAATGCGCCGAGACCATACCTACCTGCACCGCAGAACCGGAGGCTTTCCACATCATTTCCCGGGAACGCGCACAATATGACGCTCGCAAGGGCCAGAACGAACGGGCCAGAAAATACGCAGCGCGCAAGCGCATGTTGGATGCCGCAGGCGAACGGAGCGCATACGCCAGAATCCCCAACCTGACGCAAGACGAGGTGCTCGGACCGCAAGACATAGCGGCAGTCGACAGGGCGCTACGCAAGGCGACAACGCAAGACGAAAAGCCTGCGGTCCGTATGTCGGCGCCCCTGTCGCCAGCCGCACCCAACGGTCCGCTTCGCCTTGCGCCAACAACCAACATCGCGCCGCCGCATTCCTTTGTCGAAATACCCGACTTGGGCACGCCGGGCGCGCAAGGCGAAATCGGTGCTCATACCGCCGCGCCAATCATTCTACCCTTGGCCGAACCCGCGGTCCGCCAACTTGACGGCGGAACACTTCCGCCCGTTCCCCCAGAACGCAATATCCTCTAACGCACGCAAGGCGAAGTGTCGGCGTCACCTATCACCTATCGCCTTGCGCCTGCGGTCCGTATGTCAGTGTCCGCAGGCCGCAATCATTCGGACCATTGCGAAGGTGGAAACATACATGCGTCTGCGATATCACAGTTTCGTGATATTGCGCCCTTGGGCCATTGCGTGTTAACCTACCCATTGGCGCACCCCTACGCGCTAGCCTCGCCGTGCCCACGCCTTCGCCTTGCTCTTTACCTCTGTCTATCAGACACCCTTGGCAAGCCCGCTGTGCCTTGCGCCAGCCCGCTTGCCCTAACGACAGGACCCTCTCATGGCAAAACACGACTGGCCTGCACACGACAACATCATCATCGCGCCGACGTTGCGCGATGTCCCGACCATATCCTCTTGGTTAAAGCGCAATGAAGTCCGTGGCATCTGGGATAACGAAGATACCCTAGTGTTATTCGACAGCTACGGCAACACTCACGACAGCGTTCGCCGGGCACTCGGATTGAGGATGCTAAACGGCGATTGTATCGTCCAAAAGGACGGCAACATCCACACCGGCGATGACCACGGCGGCAAAAAACACAAGCTGGAGTATTGCTTTAGTCCGGAGGAATGTAAATTGTTCCGCGCCCTGGCGAAGATGGTAGGCAACGACAACCCCTATGTGAAAGGCTACGAATAATAGACCTAGTCTTCGCCTAGCCTATCGCCTACGGCAAGAGTAGGAATATCACTTACTCTTGCCGTTTACGATAGCCTAGCGCCAAACCCGGCGTCAGCTATCCCAAGCCAAAGGAAAACTACCGTGCCCGAGGATATCATCGCCCTACGCTTCCATAGGGAGGCAACGCCAAAGCCAAGCGCCCGGACCCTGGCGATAGCCATGGCCCTAGTCACCGTCGCTTGGCCCTTGCTCGCCACCTACGCGCCAATGTCCGCCGCTGCCGCCGTCGTTATGGTCGGACACTAGACCATGACCCAAGTCTATACCCTCGTAACCCCTCGCGCCAAGGGCGCTTACATCTCCCCTCGGCTCTTGGGCGATATTGTCACCGCCTACGACTGCGCCAGCGGGCGCACGGCGTGGCTTCCAGCTTCGCTGTGCCAAAGCCAAGGCTGGGACCTAACGGACGAAACCGCTGCGGTCCGTATGTCGGCGCCAGCGTATCAGCCTTCGCCTTCGCCCGAGGCTTCGCCTGCCCCTTCGCCTGCGATCAGACTGTCGGCGTCATCTGACGACAAACCCGCCCGGCGCAAGGCGTCAGCGCCCGGCGCACTTCCAACCTCTTTGGACCTGCTGTAACATGACCGCAAGCGCACCGATATCTCCGCCCCGGATCGTCCTGGAACTCGCCCCTGACGGCACCATTGTCGTCGAGCAATACCTCAACGGCAGCCGGCGGCGCGAAGCTCTCCACGGCGACATTCTCCAGGAGATAATGCTATGCCTGGCCGAACAGAAGGCCGAACAGAACCGCCAAAGCGCAAGGCGGGCAGAAAAGGCCGCTCTGGCCGACGCTTCGCTCCACCGCAAAGTCTACTTCGAGACTGCCTACCGCCACGGAGTGGAATTTGCGGAACGCACAGTCAACGGCAAAAGTGCCTTCGGCCAGGGCAAAAGCCCCTTCGTTCCGCGCCAGGGTGACGGACTGGTCGTTGTTGGCGGCGTAGAAACGTCGACGGACCTACTCTAACGCCAGCGATAGATATATGCTCTAGCGTCACGCGCAAGCATACACGTTCACCTCCCCATCTCACCGAAAGGCACCATCCATGACTCGGACTTCAACCAAAGAAGAAGCCGCCCAAGCGGCGCTAGCGGCCTACGGCATAGCGCCCTGGACAAACCAAGCCACGGACACGGCAACCATGCAGCGCCGCTTCGAGTTCAGCCCGTCTTTGCGCATCTACGCCGTTCAGTATCTGTCGAAGATCGGCCTGCCAGACAAATCCCTGACCACGGCCAACCACGCTTCGCTGGCGAAAGCCTATACGATCTCGGCCTACGCCAAAGCCTGGCGCAACCGCGTCAATCCGAACTGGTCCCTTCTGTCTGGCGACGACGAAGACGAAGCCGAAGCCGACTTCTCCACCACATCGGAGCAGCGCCGGCCGGTGCAAGCTCCGCAGGGCGCACCGCAGGGCGGACAAGCCGCTTCGCCAGCGGCCGCCATATCCGCCGCAGCAACCGAAGACTGGCTCAAGACCCTTTACGCCACGATTGATCGGACCACAAAAGCTCTGGTCGACGAACGCTTTCAGTCCTACGAATACCAGCCTACACCGGCCTTCAAGGCCCAAATCGCCGCCCTGGCCCAGTCCGAAGCCCAGAAGACGCTTGCGGCCTATCACACCCCGAAGCGCATCGAAATCTATCGCCCTGCGGACAACGCTACCGTCGACCTCGGCCTTCAGCACAACAAATTCGAGACCCTCTTGCGCCTAGCGGCCTTGCGGCTCAACATCTGGGTCACCGGCCCCGCTGGCGCTGGCAAGACCACCGCGGCCGTCAACGTCGCCAAGGCGCTCAACCTTCCGTTCGAGGGCGAAGGTTCCCTTGACGCCGACTACAAACTCATGGGCCACAAAGACGCCATGGGCCAATACGTCGAAACGGCCTTCTTCCGCCGCTACACCCAAGGCGGCGTCATGTTGCTGGACGAAGTCGACTCTTACTCGCCGAGTGCCTCGCTTGCCCTTAACGCAGCCCTGGCGAACGGCTGGTGTCAATTCCCCCACGGCCGCTTCGACAAACACCCGGACTGCATCATCATCGCCGGCGCTAACACCTGGGGTCTCGGTGCAACAAATGACTACGTCGGCCGTAACAAGATGGATGCGGCCTTTCTTGATCGGTTCGTCAAGCTCCCTTGGCCCGTTGACGAAGACCTGGAGATGGCCGTGGCGACAGCCACCGGCGGCCCTGTCGGCGCCTCCTGGGCCTACCTTGTCAAAAACGCCCGGCGTTGCGCCAAGGCCAAAGGTCTCAAGGTTGTTATATCCCCTCGGGCCACGAACCAAGGCATAGCGTTGCTCTTGGCGGACTTCACCATTTCCGAAGCCTGCGAAATGACCTTCCTCTCCGGTCTGTCGCCAGAGCAATCCTCCGAACTCCTGCGCCAAATCGCCAGCCAAATAGACGGTCTCACGCGCACCATCGAGCACACCAAGGCTCTAGCGGAGCAAGAGCGTCAGGCGGAGCTACTAGAAGCCGAGCCTGCCGCTGACGACAACGACAACGACCAGGACCTAAGCGACTACGCCCGAGAGGACCAGGCCGAGCGCACCCTGCTGGACGAAATTGAGCGGCGAAATGCTGACGCCTCGGCGGAGAGCTTCCTATGATCGTTCAATACGACAGCCTAGCGGCGCTAATCACCGCCTACAAGGCCAGCGGAGCCTACGGTGCCAAAGGCCACGGCGGAATGTCTGGCGACGAATGGTATGGCGGCGAAAGCGCAACGCAAAGCATCGACCGCACCCTCCACGGCGACATGACCCTTGTGCCAGAAGCCGAGAGGCTTCTGGACCGCCTGGACGCCGAAGTTGACATCCCTCGGCCCCAATGGCGTCCTGCGGTTTGCGGTCCGTATGTCAACATCCCCCGGCTCCTGAACGGTGAGCCTGCGGCGTTCATGCGCATGCAAGACGAGGCCGACGATCGGAGTCCAGTCAACATACTGGCGTCAGTCACCTGCTCCGCCGGCATCAAGGCCGCCACCCTGCGCAAGCGTGGCGTCGTCATCCTCGCCCTAACCATGGCCCTAGCGCGCACAAGGCCCGTCAACCTCTGGACCCTGAACCTATCCGACGGCCACCGCGACAACAGCGGCGAAACCCTTATCACAGCCCGGCTCCAAACTAGCCCGCTGGACCTAGCCACGGCCTGCTATGCCCTAACCTCCGCCGGCTTCGTCCGAAGGATAAATTACGACCTTGCGACAGCGATCAACGACTTCCGTGGCCTCTGGCCCAGGGCCTACTCCTACGGCTCCGGCGGCCAGAACCGCTACATGAGCGAGCTTCCGGCACGCTTGGGCTTCGACCCAAAGCGCACCCTGGTCATCAACCCGGCGGAACTTCACGATCCGCTCCAAACCAACCCGGTGGCCTGGATCCAATCCAACATCGACCGATTTCGCACCGCTGACGATGAAACCGAGGAACTCGTCTAATGCACATTGAAGACCTTTGCGAAGCCCTCGGCGACTACCAAATCAGCCTCGCCCTTAGCAAGCTCAACCCGGACCCAAGGTTGGGCAAGCTAGAAGCCCAATGGGCCGAAGCCCTGCTCCTACGCAAACTCGAAGCCGCCGGACTCGCCGGCCTGATCGACTTCACCCCGCGCAAGACGGAAGTTTAAGCAAATGTCCGATACTACTCCTGTTTTGGTGCCCGAAGGCACCTACGTCGGCCAGGTCATAGACCTGGAGCTAAAGCGCAGTAACCGAGTCTACATCCGCGTGATAATCCAATCACCAACGGCACCCGGTTTAATCCATCTCTATCGCTTCGGCATGGTAGCCCCCGAATGGGCTTTCATCAAATCCACAGGGGCCAACGTAAAGGTCCAAGTCCGCCACAAAACAACCTTCAACGGCACCATCGTCTGCGACAACCTACTTCTTTCCATAGAACCTCGGAAGGACTAACCCCATGCTCTCCTTCGCCCTGTTCACCGCCCTCTGCATCAGCCTAGCCTTCAACATCCAACAAAACGCCGAACTCGAAAGGTGCAAATCCCTACTCCGCAGCCTGATGGCCGTCCGCCAACGCCAGAACCTTGCAGCCTTCGGTCCCGCAGGGGCGCACTACGACGAACACGGACCCAGCACGCCATGACCTACGCTCAACCTATACCTACCATCCGCCGCTGGTTCACCCTTACCGAAGGCTCGGTCATCTATCTGGCCTATTACGACACCAAAGTCCGAGCCTTCTACGACGTTACCGGCGCCCCGGTTTCACCCCATTCCCTTCAACCAACCGCCCTACGGGGCTTTGACCGATGGATTACCAACCACATGCCACGCAAGCGTATACCCAACGCCGAAACCTTGCGCCAGTGGCGCACGGCGAGTCAAATCCGCGGCAACCGCAGCGCACTCCGCGCAGCCATCAACGCCTGCGACAACGGCGCCCACGTTGTCATCGACATCCGCACGGCCAGGAACCTCATCGACATCTGCCTGCAAGCGGAACACACGGAAAAGGGACACAAACCCAGCGCCAGCGAAACCCAAGACTACCTACGCAACAACCCGGAGTCTAGGTCATGACCCAACCCGCAGGGTTGCTCATCACCCTATTTACCGACTCCAGCTACAGCCACACCCTTCGGCGTGCCACATGGGCCGCCTGGTATCGCGCTGACGGCGTCACCCACCGCCAATCGGGCGCACTAAAGGGCCGTGTCGAGAACTCCGGCGAAGGAGAACTCGGTGCAATCGCCAACGCCCTCCACTGTATCCGAAAGACCTACGGCCAAGCCGCACTGGCGGGCGCAAGAATTATCATCCAGGCCGACAGTGAAGAAGCCCTGCAAGCCGTCGAACGGCGAAGCCATCCAAGAGCCTCGGCCCAATCCATCGTCGACTACATCCTGGACTTCCAATCCGGCTACGCCGTCACCCTCGACATCCGCCACGTCAAAGCCCACGTCAGCCGCGCCAAGCGCACACGGCGGAACGCTGTCAACCACTGGTGCGACAGAGAAGCCAAGCGCCAGATGGGCCTCTTGTTAGCCTCGGCTGAAGCCTCTGCGGTCCGTATGTCGGCGTCGGCGCCCCCGTCGCTGTCATCTGACACCGTTCCTTCCGATCAACTCGCCCTCGGCCTATAGGACCTTTCGCCTATGCAAAAGCCCAAGTTTATCTTTCTCATAAAACAAGGTGGCCGTTGGTATGTTCGGGAAATACAAGCGGACGGACAGGATTACCTCGGCTTCTTCTACAACATGAGGCGAACGGCGCATCGAATAGCCGTAGAAGACGCCATACATCACCGTCTTCCCGTCATCTACCGGACAAAAGTGAAAGCGAAATGATAAACCCCAAACTCCAAAACCTTATTGCAGACCTGGGCACGGCCAAAACTTGGTTCCTCAAAATCGAAACCTTCGACTGGGTCAGCCCGTCGGGCAAAGCCACGGCCTCCGTCGACGTGACGGAACTAGTCGCCGCTATATGCCGCCGCAAGGTCAACATCACCACCGGCCATACGCTCATCCAATCCTCCGACGTCAAGCACATCGAAGCTACCCGAGAGCCGAACCTCGACTACGCCCTGAGCCTGCCTGCGGCGCGCCTAACGGTCCCGGTCATTTTCGTCGAAATCCCTGACGGCACCCAGCTACTAGTTGACGGAACCCATCGGTTCCTGGCGCTCTACTACCAGGGCATCGAAATCGTTCCGTTCATCATCGTCCGCTATCCCGATTGGCTCTGCTACGCCACGGTCCAAGGGGACCTGACAGCATGACACAAGTCAGCGCCTTCCGCGCCTCTTTTACCGAGGCCGAGATACTCACCATATTCCGCCGAGAAGTCAACCTACTCGGCGGTCCCAAAGCCTGGGGCAACGCCCACGGCATCTGCAAGCAGCGGGTCTGGAATGTCATCAACGATCGAATGCGTATCCAGCCCGATATGCTCGAAGCTCTCGGCTACCGCCGAGTCGTTACCTACCAACCCATACCGAAGGACAACACTCGTGACCAAACTTGCCGCTCGGACCCTGCTCCTCGTTCTCGTAGCCAAGGGGATACCCTATCGCCTCCGGCGGGAGAATAACCTCTACCTGATCGTCTACGATACGAAGTGGCGCCACGAAGTCGGCCAGGCCACCGGCGGCATAGTCTAGCATCCGGTGTCGCTGCCCTTGGCTCTGCCCTTGGCAGTTCACCGCCGGACCTTCGCCTTCCCTTGAACCTCTACCCAGGAACCCAACCAATGTCCGAACCTTCCACCTACACCATCCGCCCCGATCTGCTCTACTTCCGCAACGCGGGAGAGATCGACCCTCGGCTCGTGACCATCATGGGCACCAACATCAAAAAGACCTCGAATGCCATCGGCCAATTCGGCACGGGCCTAAAATACGCCATCGCCGTCATCAAGCGCCTCGGCGGCTCCATCACCATCTACTCCGGCGAAACCAAACTGACCTTTAGCGCAACGCTGGAGATCATCCGAGACAAACAATTCGCCCTCTTACACATGGATACCCTGTCGCCTGACGGCACCCTTGTCACCCAGCCGCTGGGCTTCACGACCGAACTCGGCGCCAAGTGGGACCCATGGATGGCCTACCGGGAACTCCGTTGCAACGCGCAAGACGAAATGAATGGTTCCGTTGCCACATCCCTTTGGGTCGCCGATCAAGACGATCTCTTTCGCGAAGCCGGCTGGACCCATATCGTCGTCGACTGCCCGGAGGTCCTCGATGCCCACCGCAAGGCGAACCTGTGGTTTCTCAACGCCTCGGGCAGCAGAGCTAGCTTCCCCCTTGAAACCACACCGTCCGTCGAAATCTACCCCTACATGGGCCACAACGGGTTCTTCTGCCAGGGCGTCAAGGTCGGCAGCTTCGTTCGCCGCCCCAAATTCACCTACAATTTCACCAATACCCTCCCGCTGTCCGAAGACCGCACCTGCGACGAATACCATGCGACGTATGAACTCGCTCGGCAATTCTACTCCACCATCACCAACATCAACCTGATACGTGATGTTGTCCAACAACACGGCGACGAAGAAACCATGGAAGACCATATCAACTGGTCAGCCGCTTGGGAAGATCCGAGCCACGCCATGATTGCCGTGGTCGAAGACCTACGCAAGCGCAAGAGCAGCAAGCTGTCCCAGCGGCTGGCGGACAAGATCGGCATTCATCTGCCCAAGGAACCCCTCACGCAAGCGGCACTTTCGCGCGAAGAAACCGTCGTCCTTCGCGAAGCCGTCAACTTCCTCTCGGCCATGGGCCATACCTTCTCCAACCCAATTAGGGTTGTCGAAGACCTCGACATCAAGCCGACATCCCGCTACCTTCGAGACGAAGGTTTCATCTACATTCCGAAGGAAATCCTGTCCTACGGCCTCAAACAAACCGCCGCCGTCCTGCTCTGCGAGTGGATCAACTACGAACTGGAATACAGCAATTCGGCCTCTGTGGAACAGTGGCTCCTGAACAAAGTCATCAACCAGGCCGAGGAACTCGCCAAGGCTCGCCTGGGCCAGCCTTCGGCCTAACCACCGGGTTTGGCGGAGCAATGGCTCCGCCAATACCTCAACCAAAGGAACAGCTTCGCTATGGTAAGAACTCGCCACCTGCTCGCCTTGGCCCTGCTCTCTTTCCTCAACGGCGTATGGATGACCCTGCTATTCGTCCACTACCATCCGTTCGCCATATTCCCGTAGGAGCTTCGCTATGCCCAAAATTTACGCCTCTCCCATCGCAACCGTCTCTGTCTTCCGCACAACGGACGGCAAACAATTTGGCACCCTATACGAAGCCGAAGTCTGGCAGGCCAATCTTCGCCGCCAGGACCTCACTAACCGGATAGTCAGGGAAATGATGGAAGCCGATGGACAGGTCAGCGACTACACCAATCTGCGCACTTCCTTAAACGTGTTGTGGAACTTACTTGCGAAGCCCGAGAACCTCAAACTCGGCGAACACATCATAAGCCAGCTCTCCGAGATCCTCTACAACCCACCCCTGCCGCCGGAGGACGAAGCGCCGCAGCCGGCCGAGGGGTGAGTTTTAGGTATATGCTCTAGCGTCACGCAAGGGCATATACGTATTGACACCACAACCTCCCTATGTCACACTCACGCAATCGTAAGGTCCACCCCATGCACCTTTTCTCCCCTGATCGGCCTCAAGTAACCGCCGGTTCCCCCGCTCTGCTAGTGGACAAGAGCGCCTGTCCGTTCTTCTCCGTCCGCCCTGTCGCCAGCGGTGCCATCGGCGTGAGCGTTCTGCTCCGCGATCACGACGCTCCGGCGGCCTATTCCTACAGCTACCGCTACCGGGAGTTTGCGCCAGACGACCTCGGTCCTTTCTTTGTCGCCTACGCCAACGACCCCGAACTGTGCTTGCACGCTTTCTTCGGCTGGCAGGCCAAGCCAGTCCGCCAATTCCTACCCGCGCCCAATCGCCGCGAAGACCTGCACAACCTTCGCGCAGCCGCCAGGGCCGAAGCCCAAGCCGCCATCCAAAGCAACATGGACCTGCTCTAACCGCAGGCCGAAACCAAAGGAACCCCATCCCCATGCCATACGAAACCATGAAGATCGTCGGCGCCTTCTACCGTCCACCAGCCGGCCTGGTCCTCAAAGCCCTTGCGGTGGGCACACCACTGATACTCTGCGCCGAGCCTGACAACGAACACGATCCCAACGCCGTGGCGGTCTGGCTGCTAACCCAAGACCTGCCCGAAACCGCCCACTTCCCGCTGGAAGTTACCCTGCCGAACGTCGGCATGACCCTCGACAGCTTCCTCCAGGTGGAGCAGTGGCACCTCGGCTACATTCCAAAGGAACTCGCCGTCAACCTGCGGCTCAACAACATCGTCCCCACCGACGGTGTCGTCAACGTCAACTTCGCCACGGACCCTGCGGGCAAGCCAATGATCCGCTGGCCCAAGCCCGTGCTTTAGCCAAAAGGCCCCTTCTATGTCTCGTATCTGGCCTGCGGACATGATCCGCGAAATGCTTGCCCTGGCCGAAGCCACAGGCGAAGCCTACGCGGAACTGGAGAACCCGGCGGAAGCGGCAAAATTCCGCTTCGCGGTCTACACCTTCCGCAAGACCCAACGCCTCGGCGAAGACCTGGCTATCTCCATCGAAGGCCGCCGAGTCTGGGCACGCCAGCGGCCATCGCCGATGGTTGTCATTGGCACACCCGGTCCACTAGCAGAAGGCGCCTAACAACCATGACGACCGCATACATCGGCAGATTTGCGATCGACCTGCCCTCTCGCTTCACCGAAGGCGATCTGATGGACGAAGCCGCGGCCTCGGTGCTCAACGACATACAGCACCGCCGGGTCATGGCACGCCTGCGCTGGATGAAAGATCGCGGTGTCGTCGACGCCCAGACCATCCAAGCCAAGGCCGTGGAACTCATGCTTGAGCCTCTACGGCCCTACAATGTCGCCCAGGACGCCGACGAAGACGATCCCATCTTCGCCGAAGCCCTCTCCATCGCCCGGACCCTGATATCCCAAAAGATGGCGGCCGAAGGATTGCCGCCACCCAAGGGCCTAGACGATCACGCCAAGGCCCTCATCTCGGCCATGCCAGCCCTGATCGAACGCGCCCGCCTACGCGTCGAAGCCCGTTTCAAGGCCGCCCTGGCCGTATCCGCCCACACAAACTGACCAAAGGGGAAACCTGTTATGTTCGCGCCGACTGATATGCTTATCCTCTCGGTCCTACAGACCGCCGTCGCCTCGCCCCTGGGTATCGAAATCAAAACCAACGACGTCACCAAGGCGCGAAGTGAAATCTACCGGGTCCGAAAGTCCTTCGGCGAACCTGCAATGCAGGATATCCAAGTCCGGGTCTGCCCCTCGGACCCAGGCAGCCGGCTCTGGCTACTTCGCAAAGGCGAGGTCAATTCCCTGACGGTCACTCTGGATGAAAGGTCCCTTCTCGATGCCTAAGATACTCGACGAGGAACTCGTCACCATACAACTGAGGCTATTCAAATCGGACCACGAGGCCCTCAAGCGTCTGCATGGTCAGGATTTCGGCATCAACCGGACCATCCGCGCCATTATCCGGTCCTACGTCCGTCACGTTCGCGCTGGCGCTGACGCCATGATAGACCAGGAAGAAGCCTCGGCCGCCAAGCGCGCCATGGAGTCAATCCTGGCCGAAGAAAACCAAAGCGCAGCATAAGCTGCCAACCCAAAGGAACAACAACCAATGGTCTACATTAGCCATGCGGAGACTGCGGAAGAACTCCGCACCGAGGTTATCAACGACCTCAAACGTAGGATCGACAGCCTGACGGCCCAGCAAAACGCCTTTGGCCGTGGCGCTGCGGGAAAAGCCCGCTTCGACGGCAAGATCGTCGAACTCAGCGACATGCTAAGGGTTTGGACCGAGCTTCAAATCATCGGAAAGGTCAAGCCAGATGTCTGATGAACTCCCCGATCGCTCGCCCCTGGAGCCAGTCGTCAGCCCCTTGGCCGAGGCCGATCCCAACGCCATCAACCAATTCATCCAGGAACGGGTGAACCGGGTGATGAACACAAGGCCGCTGTCGCTGACCGACGAAGACCTGCGCGTAGCGGTGGAATACTACCGGGCCAACCGAGCTCGGTTCATCATCGAGAGCCAGCAGAAGGTGCCGAGATCTGTCGCTGCCGCCGCCAAGAAAGCCGCACCCAAGAGCGTCGCTGACGCCCTGGCAACCTCGGTCGACCTGCTATGAGCGCGCAAGACGCCTTGGCCGAAGCCGCGCCTTCGCCCATCAACGGCGGACGACTGAGCTTCTCAACCACAATCCCGAACCTCCAAACGGCCTGGGACTCCACCTCCCTCGGCGCACTCAAAAAGTGCCCGCGCTACTATCAATATAATATCGTCGAGGGCTACACCGGCCGAGACACCAGTGCGCACCTGACCTTCGGCATCGAATACAACAACAGCCTCGTCACCTATCACCAGAGCCGTGCGCAAGGGCTGGACCACGAAACTTCGGTCCTCCTGGCCCTGCGCTACGCCTTGGAGCATACGTGGGACGAAGTCCTCGGCCGTCCATGGACCTCTGACGAACCCACCAAGAACCGAGAAACCCTCGTTCGCTCGGTCATCTGGTATCTAGACCAGTTCGAGAACGATCCTTTTGAAACCGTCGTCAACGCCGACGGCAAAGCCCAGGTTGAGACCTCTTTTCGCGTCGACATCGGGGAAGAAGCGCCTGACGGCACCCACTACATCCTTTGCGGCTACTTAGACCGGCAGGTCAACTTCGTCGACGGCCTGTGGTTCACGGACTACAAAACCACCAAGGGCGCCTTGGATCAAAGGTATTTCGACCAATACACGCCGAATAATCAAATCTCACAATACAGCTTCGCCGGTGCCGTCATCAGCCACAAGCCCATCAACGGCATCATCATCGACGCTGCCCAGGTCGGCGTGACCTTCACCCGGTTCCAACGCTCGAAGATCGGCCGCACAGCACCGCAACTCGAAGAATGGCTCAAGGACTCAATGCATTACATTCGGCAAAACGAAGCCTATGTCGCCGCTGGGTATTGGCCCCAGAATGACACGGCGTGTAATCAATACAATGGGTGCGTCTTCAGGCCGATCTGCGGCATCACGCCGTCACTCCGCGCCCAGCACCTAAAGACCCTTTACACTCGGCGCCAGTGGGACCCGCTGGTCCTTCGGGAGATCTGATCGTGCTAAACTTGAACCAGGTCATAGACCGTCTGGACTCCCTTGACGAGCTAGACCTTTCCTCCCCAGAGGGCTTCTATGAGCTTCATTCGGCTATCTGTGCCCTAAAGGGCTGGACCCTGTATGACGCCGTTGAGTGCATCTGGAAAGCCCCGGACGGCAGCATAAACCAGCCGCCGAACTACGTCTTCAGCCTCGACGCTGCGCTGACGCTTGTTCCGCCACACCACGATTGGGTTGTCGGCAACGTCAACGGCCACATGGGCGGCACACCGTATGCGACAGTCGGAGACATAACTGCCTACGGCGAGACTCCAATAATCTCTCTCTGCCTTGCCGCTCTGCTGGTGACGAAGACCTCCGGTTAAAGCAAACCGGCAACAAACGAAGGAACTACCCAATGGGCTCAATTCTAGACGCACGCTCCTCGGCCGCAAAGCTCTTGCTTATAGGCAAATCTGGCGCAGGCAAAACCGGTGCTCTGGCCTCCCTTGTCGCCGCCGGCTACAACCTGCGTATGATCGACACGGACAACGGCGTCAGGCCACTGGCCTCGCTTGTGACCGACCGCAGGTATCCCTACGCCAAGGTCATCGAGGCCAACGGCATCAACTTGGCTACTGCTGTTCGCTACCAAACCATCGACACCAATATGAAGCTGCGGAACATCACCCGCAAGCTGCCAGGGGACGGGAACAAATCAACGTCCGAGCTTCTGCTCGCTCCCACGGACGCCAAAGCCTGGCCCAAGGTCCTGACCCTGCTGGACCATTGGAAGGAAGACGACGGCACAGACCTCGGGCCTGTCGCCAGTTGGTCAACCCGAGATGTCCTCGTCATCGACAGCTTCTCAACTCTCGCCAAGGCCGTGTATTACTTCTCCCAAAGCATGAACGGCCGACTTGGCGCTCGCGACAGCGGCTTCGACTACCAGCGTGATGTTGGCGAAGCCCAGAGCCAGCTCACCCGGTTCCTCGAACTGCTCTACGCCTCTAGCGTGCCGTGCAACGTCATCGTTATCTCCCACATCACCTGGGTTGACGAAAGCGCAGGAATTGCCGGCCGTCCTCGGGAAGGTGTCGACGGCGCTATCTCTATGCCGGACGGCTACCCCTCGGCCATCGGCCGGGCGCTCAGCCCCCACATGGGCAAATACTTCAACGATCAATTCGTCATGAAAGCCACAGGCTCAGGCCAAGGCGTTCGGCGAATAATCTCCACGGTCCCAACGGACGGCGTTACCGCCAAGACCTCCGTCTTCCTGGATCGCGAATACAACGTGTCCGACGGCATGGCTCGTATCTTCTCCGAGATCACCGGACACAAACTCTCACCCGAATTCCTGGGGGCGTTCACTTCGGCACCGCGTGCCGCTGCGCACTCCCCCGGGGGTGTGCCGCCACGAGCGCCGAACTCAGCGGTAGCCTAGCCTACCCTTCGGACTTCAACTCTGGACAGGATTGGACATAACATGAGTGCCTCAACATTCCGTGCCTTGCTCGCCCAAACCTCGGACACCGTGGAGCGCCCACGGCCGCTGGCGGAGGGCCACTACCTCGGGGTCATCAAGGGCCACGAGTTCGGCACCAGCAAGCAGAAGCAGACCCCGTTCTGCCGAATCTTCCTTACGCCGCAGTCCGAGACCGACGACGTTCCCTCCGGCGCCAACGAAGGCATCAACTTCGCGAACAAGGAACTCCGGGTCGACTACTACATCACCCCGGGTTCTCTCTACCGGCTGTCGGACATGCTGGACGCCGTCCTCGGCAAGCAGCAGGGCCGGACCTTCGACGAGCGGATACCCGAGCTTCGCGGCACTTCGGTCATGTTCAAAGTGACCCAGCGCCAGGAGAACGAGGAGTCGCCGATCTACAACGACGTCGTGAGCCTGATCGCGGCCTAAGCGCCGGGCGAGCGCCGGGCTAGCTTCGGCGTAGCTGACTTGGGATAGGTGTATGTTCTTGCGTGACGCTAGCGCATACACCTATTCTCCCCATTCCTTCGGAGCCTCTACCCCATGGCCATCTTAGCCTCGAATATCCAAGTCTCCGTCGCAGACCCACGGCACATTGTAATCCGCCGAGACACGCGCCAAAGGCAGCGCGAGATGACCGCTGCCGATGTCGAAGACATGAAACAGTCGCTTGTTAACTCAGGGTTTATCAATCCAATCGTCGTCCGAGACGTTGACGGTGACATGGTCCTGGTCGCTGGCGAACGCCGGCTGACGGCCGCACTGTCCCTCGGACTGACAGAGGTCCCCGTCCGCCTCTTTTCCAACCTGACGGCCACCGAGGCCGAGGTCATCGAACTCGAAGAAAACATCAAGCGCAAGGAACTCTATTGGCGCGACAACGTCCGGGCCGTCGGCCGACTTCACCAGATGAAAAGAACCGAGGACGCCAAGTGGCGCGTGGACGACACGGCAGCACTCGTGGCCCTTCATCCGGCTCATGTGCGCAAAATCCTCCACGTTTTCGACAACATCGACAGCCCGAAGCTATCTGCCGTCGAAGGCATCGAACAAGCCTACAACACCCTTCACCGCTTCGCCGAGCGCAAGGCCGCTGATGTTGTGGCCGGCATCATCGCCAATGGCGCGGAAATCTTCGGCGAAAAACTCCAAGGCAACCAAATCCCGCAAGACGAAATCATTCTAGACGATTTTGAAATCTCCAAGCCGCCTTCGGTCTTCGACGAAGCTGTGCCCCCGCCCGCTGGCGAAGCTGCCACCAGCGGTGCGCCTGTCGCCAGCCCCACACCAGCCCAGCGCCCCGCTGTGCCAGCCTACATCCCCCCTACTGACCCTATCATCTGCGCCAATGTTCTCGACTGGCTCCCAACCTACACCGGACCAAAATTCTCTCTGATCCACTGTGACTTCCCCTACGGCAACTACAAAGGCGATGACAGCTCGGGCAGCATGGCCGGTGTCGAAACCGAGAACTTCTACGACAACCATGAGGAAATATACTGGACCCTGTTGTCGGCCCTGACCGCCAACCTGGACCGGATCATGTCCTATTCGGCACACATGGTATTCTGGTTCAACATGAACTTTTATACCGAAACGGTCAAACAACTCCGTGCCACGGGCCTGATGGTCCACGATCACCCGCTGGTCTGGCACAAGACACCCGGCGGCGGCGGTGGCCTCGGCGTTGTCCCTGGAACCGCCACAACCTACCCGCGCCGGACCTACGACACGGCCCTGCTCGCAGTCCGCGGCAACAGACCCCTGGCCAAGCCCGGCATGAACAGCTACGCTGCGCCAACCGTCGGGAACAAAATCCACCCGTCACAGAAGCCCGAACCCATGCTGCGCCACTTCCTATCCATGGTGGTGGACGAAACAACCACGGTCTTCGACCCAACCTGCGGCTCCGGCGCAGCCCTGCGGGCGGCAGAAGACCTCGGTGCCAAGGGTATACTCGGAGTCGAAATGGACCCGAACTATGCCAAGTCCGCTTTGGCCCGAACCCTCCAGGCCCGCGTCATGCGACAGGCCGGCCAGTTTCTCAAATCCGAAAGCTGACAAAATGGACCAGAAGAAGCCCAACCCACCGGGCATGCCGAATTTCGATCTGAAGTCGGCCAAATGGGAGGTCATCCGCCCAGGCAAACTCGGCCTTCAGGGCACCAGACTCTACATCATCGTGTGCGCGGCGGAAGAAGGCCCGCCGTATCACGTCCACCGCAAGATAGAGCCGTCAGGCGATCACACCTGCTTCGGCGCTTTCATGTCCCTCCACGCCGCCAAAATGTGCCTGCTCCAGACCATACCGGAGCTTATCGAACTCGGAGTTGACCCATGAGACGCCCCACGGGACTAGTTGATGTCAACGGCACGGCTCTGACGTCGGTCGTTCCGCCGCCGCCGACACCTCCCACGCCGAAGCAGATCCACGACCGCTTCGTCGCCAGGGTATTTACCGCCATCCTGACGGACCTGCCCGACTTCGACAGCCAAGTAACGGCCCTAGAAGCCCTGATGGCCGGAGTCATGCGGATGGGCACACCTGACCCCGACAGCGCCAGGGCCTTCCTTTCCATCTGGTCCGACCGCGTCGTCGAGCGCATGAAGATCATGGCGCAAACCGCCGAGGCTTCAGCCGCCCTCGACGCCCAAAACCTGACCCTCTATGCCGTCGGCGTAGCCAACGAGCAGCCAGGTAGCTATGGAATGAAATTCGGCCCAACAACTAACAAGGACGACTGCATCGGAGAGATGACCGACGGCGACTATCTTTTCGAGTTCAAGAACGGACAGGACAGTATCATCAACACAATGGTAGACGGCAGGCTTATCCCCTATGACTGACTGTTCGGTCCTGCTGGTCGGTGAAGCCTGGGGAGTCCGTGAGGAACTCTTTGAGCACGCCCTTGTGGGCTACTCGGGCTACGAGCTATCGAAGATGCTCCATCAAGTCGGGATGGGACCGGAGACCTATGCCCACCGACCTAGCGAATACGAAATGATGGCCTACTGGCGCAAGGCGAGGTCGGACTTCGGCATCGCCATCGGCAACGTCTTCAACGCCCGTCCGCGGGACAACCAAGTGCTTGAGTTCTTCGGCGGAGCCAAAGACAACGTGGACAAAACCCTTCCACCCTTACGCAAGGGCAAATGGCTGCTGACGGAACACCGCCACCATGTCGAAGACCTCTGGAAGCTAGTCACCGACCTGTCGCCTAACCTTGTTGTCGCCTTCGGCAACACCCCCATGTGGGCACTCCTCGGCACCAGCGGTATCGCCAAGCTACGCGGAACCTTAGCACGAAGCGATCGCCTCGGCGTCAAGGTGCTGCCAACCTACCACCCGGCGTTCATCTTGCGCCAGTGGAACCTGCGGCCGATCGTGCTCTCGGACCTTGAAAAAGCCCAGCGCGAAATGGGCACAAAGGACATAACCCGTATACCAAGGACCCTGACCATTGCCCCAACACTTCAAGAAATACGCCAGTGGCTTAACCGTCCTGCTGACTTCTACGCCGTCGATATCGAGAACAAACCCGGCATACTCGAAATGGTTGGCTTCGCCCGAAGCCACGACGATGCAATGGTTATACCTTTCTTTGACGAGCACAGCCCAGGGGGAAACTACTGGCCAACGGTCCAAGAAGAAATGGAAGCGTGGAGGCTGTTAGATCGCGCCTTGCGCAAGCCGATACCCAAGATTTTCCAAAACGGTGTCTATGACCTAACGCATCTTCTCCGGCTTGGGCTTCGCCCTGCGATGGTCCAAGAAGACACCATGCTGCTGCACCATAGTCTTTACCCCGAGATGCTCAAGGGCCTAGGCTTTCTCGGCTCAATATACAGCGATGAGATCGCCTGGAAAACTATGCGCGGCAAAGGTATGAATTTCAAGAGGGACGAATGATGACCGAAGGTTTTACTTTCAAAGCAGCCTATCAATTCGGCTCCAAAGTCAAGATCGACGGCGACATGGTCGGCGTTGTCACCGGCGTAGCCATGTATTCCGCAGTCGACATCGAATACGAAGTCAAGTGGATACACAACGGCACGGCACAGTCAACCTGGGCCAAAGCCTATAGGTTGACGGAGGCAGAATGATGCCCTCGGACAACATCTTACCCTTCACCCCACCGGCCAAGTTCAAGCATGAGTTCATCTGCTCGGCTTGCGGTGCCCACGTCTTTGCCGCCGTGCATTACGGTCCCACGGACAGGTGTCTAGAATGCAAATGGACCGCCGAACGCCTTAACCAACCTACAGGAACAAAAACCATGAGCGACGAAACCAATACCGAAGACAACAAACCAGTGGTTTGCGACGAGTGCCAGGGCACGGGCGGATGTCTAGCCTGCGGTGGTATCGGGCAAGACGACAACGAAAACCCGTGCGAAGACTGCGAAGGCTCTGGCGAATGCCCGGCTTGCCACGGCACCGGCCTAGCCCCCGCTGACGACACGCCTTCCGATCCCAACTCTCCCTCGGGCGAAGACCTGGTCTGATGGCACCACCGCGCAAGATCGAGGCGACCAACACCTTTCATCTGAACTTCATCACCACCGATATGCCAGGCAAAATCCTCTACACCGAAGTCACCATCCGCCGCGGCATCACGTCGGATCAAGCCAAAGTCTTCCGCCTCGACTTGTGCGACCATCCGCTTTACCGTTCCCTTTGGGAATACTGCCGCTCCAATCCGCCCAGGGTGAGAGACTCGGACCGCAAAAACTAGAACCAGGACCCTTTCCGATGGAAGACAAAGATACCCCCAATTCCGTCCCCAGCCTGTGGATACCCATGACCGATCCAGGCGACATCGCCCTGATGGGGAAACTCGGGGAGGAACTCGGCGAGCTTATCTCGGCCAAAGACCGCTGCCTGTCCGCCAACGGAGGGCCTCGACTGGGTAGTCTGCCGCTGCACCTGGCACCCGGACGCAGGCTTCTGTGTCGACGAACTCCGTTCACCTACCCACTGGATCGACAAACCCGAATGAAAGGAACCCCCGCTGTGTTTTTTGCCATCATCAAAGTCCAACTTCCCTTGGTCGAAATCGAAGGTCCTCCGGAAGTCTATATCTATTCCGAAGGCCGCCAACACAAAACCCTTCAACCCCTGACGCCCGAACTCAAGGCCAAAATGAACGGTAGATACAAAGCCTATTTCCACGGAACCTGGGATGAGAAATCCGGCTGGGTTGTCGGCGAACCTGTCGAAGACCAGCCCTGGTAGAAGGCGAAGCCTGCGGTGCAAATCCAGTCGCAATACCTGACGGCAGACACAGGCTCGGAGCAAATCTACAACGCTCTCGACTGCTGCCTGACGCACGAAATCTTCACCACCCTGCTGGCGCAAGCACCTGCGGCCGAGCCTGCCTATTCCTTCGAGAAGGCCATGCAAGGGCCTGTGATGGAGATGATGCTCCGAGGCTTTCGCGTCGATCCAGGGGCCAGGGAACTCGGTATCGCCCGAACCAAGGACGAACTCGCTCGCCTGAGCTATGTGATTGACACCCTCGGCCAAGCGTTGTGGGACAAGACCCTCAACCCTATGTCCAGCACTCAACTCAAGGAGATATTCTACGGCCGGCTCGGCATCCAAGAAATCAAGGTCTTCGACAAGGGGGAATTGAAATTCCCCATGAACCGAGACGTCATCGAACAGATCGAGGACTATTTTCCCGCCCGGCTCATCGCGGCCTCAACGCTCGAATATCGAGACCGATTGAAGACCCTCAACGTATTGGAGACCGAAGTTGACCCGGACTGGCGGATGCGAACGTCGTATAACATCGGCGGCACAAAGGCGGCTCGCTTTTCATCCTCGAAGTCGCCGGAGGGCACGGGAACTAACCTTCAAAACATCACCGAAGCCTTGCGCCACATCCTTATCCCGGACCCAGGATTCAAGCTCGTCGGCATCGACGCCGAGCAGAGCGACAGCCGCATGGTCGGCTATATGTGCGGCCTGTTGTTTGACGACTGGACGTATCTTGACGCTTGCGAAAGCGGTGATCTACATACTTTCGTAGCCCGGATGACCTGGCCGGACCTAAAATGGACCGGCGACCTCAAGAAAGACCGCAAGCTGGCGGAAACACCTTTCTACCGCCATTTCACCTATCGGGACTGCTGTAAGCGGCTGGGCCACGGCACGAACTTCCTGGGCAAAGCCCCGACGCTGTCCAAAATGATCCACATTCCCCTTATGCTCGTAACACCGTTTCAGGAGAAATACTTCGATGCTTTCCCCGCATTACCAAAGTGGCACGCTTGGACGGCCGCGGAACTTCAACGTAAAAAGCAACTGGTATCTATCCATGGACGTCGGCGAGACTTTTTTGACCGTCCGGATGCTGATGAGACGCTCCGTAAGGCACTCGCCTTTCTTGCGGCGGCAGCTACGGCAGACAATCTCAACCTCGGGATGTATAAAGTCTGGCACCAAATGCCCGAAGTCCAGCTTCTCGCCCAGGTTCACGACGCCATCTACTTCCAGTTTCCGCTTGACCTTGACGAGCAAGAAGTAATACCGAAGGCCCAACGCCTGCTGGAACACCATATGACGGCGCCCAACGGCCGAGACTTCTTCGTCCCCACGGACGCCAAGTGCGGCATGAATTGGGGAAACGCTGTTACCGAAGAAGAAGCCGCCAAAGCACGGGCCAACGGTGACATTCACAAACGGGCCAACCCGAACGGTTTGACCAAGTTCAAGAGAGCGGCATAAATATGACTGCCTCTATTTTCGTGGCCAGGGGCTAACTCTTGTGTCCGATTGGATTGACCTCTACGTTCACGAAACCCGAGAAGTCCCCTCGCCCGAGATATATCGTCTCTGGGCGGCAATCTCGGCCATCAGCGGTGTGCTTGAACGCAAGGTCTATACCACCGGCGCAGGCGGCGCTATTTTCCCTCACGTCTATACGCTGCTTGTCGGACCGCCGACCAGTGGCAAAACCCTAGCTATCCGGCCTATTCGAGACCTATGGGCCCGGATCAAAGACCTCAACATTGCCCCGGACAACGTCACCAAGGCGTCGCTTGTCGACAACCTGGCCCGAGCACAGCGCACTATCATGAACGGCAATGGAATGCCCTATATCTTCTCGGCGATGAATGTGGCGTCGTCAGAATTCGGCGTGTTCTTCACCCATCACGACCTGGAGTTCCTGTCCAACATCAATAATATATTCGACAGCCCGCCGGTCTATGTGGAAGAACGCCGCACCAGTGGCCGAATTGAAATCAACAAACCTCATCTTGTCTTGCTCTGCGGCACCCAGCCTGACTTTCTCAACACCCTCCTGCCCGAAGAAGCCTGGGGCATGGGCTTTACATCTCGGCTCATTATGGTCTACAGTTCCGCCGCCTTGGTCAAGGACCTGTTCTCCACCGTCACCGTCAACGCCAACGCCTTGGTTAAAGGTCTGTCTTCCATTGCCGAATACAAGGGCGAAATGTCTTGGTCCAAGAACGCTATTGACGAAATCAACGCATGGCATCGAGCCGGCTGTCCACCTGTCCCTTCCCACAGCAAGCTGAACCACTATTGCGGTCGGCGCAGCCTCCACGCCATCAAGCTCTCGATGATCGCCTCTGCTGCCCGTGGAGGCTTTCCAAACGTCACGGTCGAAGACTTCGAGCGCGCCAAAGGCTGGCTTCTGGAGGCCGAGATCACCATGCCCGACATATTCCGCGCCATGGGCCAAAAGTCCGACGCCCAGATTATCGTCGACCTGCACTATTTCATGTGGTCCGAGTATTCCAAGCGTGCCATCAACGACAGGAAACCTATTCCGCAGCAAAAAATCTACGAGTTCTTGCACAGCCGCGTAACCTCCGAGCGCATCGCCAAGCTCATCGAGGTCGCCGAACGAACCGGCTACATCAACAAAGGGGTCTTCCCGGACGAATGGATACCAGTGGCGAAGTCTCAGCTTGGCTTCGGAAGTGCCTAGCGAAGCTATAAGTATATGTCTGCTCGTGACGCTCACGCATACACCAAAAGGAACCCTTCTATGTCTCAGAATAGCTACGGCCCTCGCACCCAGGCCGCCGACTCCCTCCATGCGATGAAGTATCGCAACCCGAATGAGGACTTTCGCGAAGCAATGAACCGTGTGGCCTTTGGCCTAAAGGACTCCGATGAACACTACCATGCGCTACGCGGCATTCTCCTGGATCAGCGTTTCTGCCCTGGCGGACGCATCCAGGGAGCCATTGGTTCGTCCCGGGCCACAACGGCGTATAATTGCTTTGTCTCGGGCACAATCGAGGACTCCTTCGTCGAAGGGGCCGGATCTATCATGGGACGAGCAAAAGACGCTGCTGCGACAATGCGTATGGGCGGAGGTATTGGCTACGATTTTAGCACTCTCAGACCGAGAGGCGACCTTATCCGAAAGCTCTACAGCCAGTCTTCGGGCCCTATCTCGTTCATGCACATATATAATGCCGTGTGTTTGGCCACGGCCTCATCCGGTCACCGTCGCGGCGCACAGATGGGCATCCTCCGTGTGGACCACCCGGACGTAGAAGAATTTATCCGCGCGAAGCAGAATGCCACGGACCTGACCGGGTTCAACATCTCGCTGGCGATCACGGACCAATTCATGGAAGCCGTTGCCGCCGGGCGGGAGTTCGACCTGACCTTCGCCGGGCGCACCTATTCCACCGTCGACGCCCAAGAGCTTTGGGAAAAGATCATGCGGTCGACTTGGGATTACGCCGAACCTGGCGTCATCTTCATCGACACGATCAACCGAATGAACAACCTGTGGTATTGCGAAACCATCGCGGCCACCAATCCGTGCGGGGAACAGCCCCTGCCGCCCTTCGGCGCCTGTCTCCTTGGCTCTTTTAACCTGACAAAATACCTTCGGTCCAGGCCCATGGCCGTAGGCGAAGCCCCGTGGTATTTCGACTTCGATCAACTGATGGATGACATCCCACACGTCATCCGCGGAATGGACAACGTCATCGACCGGACCAAGTATCCCTTGGCCGAACAAAAGGCCGAAGCACTGTCGAAGCGCCGCATGGGCCTGGGCGTCATGGGCCTAGCCAACGCCGGCGAAGCCTGCGGCCATGCCTACGGCAGCGCCGGGTTCCTAAACTTCCAGCGCAAGGTGCTGTCGGTCATCAACACCGAAGCCTACCGCCACAGCGCCCTGCTCGCACGTGAGAAAGGCTCATTCCCGCTCTTTGACACCGAACGCTACCTCCAAGGCAAGTTCATCAAGACCCTGCCGGACGAAATCCGCCACATGATCCTCAACGGCGGAATGCGTAACAGTCACCTGACCTCGATTGCGCCGACGGGCACCATCTCCATGTGCGCCGACAACGTCTCCGGCGGCGTCGAACCCGTCTTTAGCTACGAACTGACCCGGCAGATCAACACACCCGCTGGCCCCGCCTTGGCCACGGTTCAAGATTACGGTGTCGCCTACCTCGGCACTCGGGGCAAACTCGCCGCCTCGGTCACCGCCAAGGAACACGTCAGCGTCCTGGCCTTGGCCCAGGAGTTTGTTGACTCCGCCGTGTCGAAAACTGTCAACATGACCGGAGCAATGCCATGGGCAGACTTCAAAGACATCTATTTTCGCGCCTGGGGTCTCGGCTGCAAAGGCTGCGCCACCTTCAACTCGGACGGTAAACGGATGGCCCTGCTCATGCCGACGAAGGCAGACGAACCTGACTCAGAGGGTGTCCTTTGTCACGTTCCTGACCCGGCAACAGGTCAGGTGGAGTGCGGCTAAAGCTGAAAGGATGCCGCAGGCATACACTCTTGCGTGACGCTCAGACATATACCAAAGGAAAACGAAATGACCAACCGAGAAGCTCTAGCCAACGCCTTGTCCTCGCACCAGCGCACCTTGCGCCTGCTGCGCTACCTGCGCCTCGGCTTCTTCTGCGCCCTGCTAAGCCTGACCGTGGTCACCGGTCTGGCCGCTCTGAACCACTTCGAGGCGCCGAATAGCGCCCCCTCGGCGCCGGAAGGGAAGCAGGGGAACAACCCTCCGGCGCCTCGGACGCAAACCAGCGGCCGCTATTAAGCCGCCGGCTGTGCGCTCTGTAAGGCCGCGTTTGCCGAAGCCAGCGCCTCTTCAATCGCCGCCTGTTGGTCGCTCGTGGGTGGATTTGTTCCGCTCACGAGGCTGACCTCGGTCTGTGCGGCGCTGATTAACTCCGGCGCCACGCTGAGACCAAGGCTGATGAGTTGGAGAACCAACGGTGTCAGTTGCAGCACGGTCTACGACCCTCCCTGTGCCGGCACCAGCTTCGCCAGCGTTGCGATGTCTGCCAACACGGCGTTCAGGTTGTCCTGCGTCGGACTTCCCTTGACCAATTCGTAGGCAGCATAGGCTTGTGCTGCCGCCGTCTTGATCTGGGCACTGACGCCCGGCGTAGAGCAAAGCGTCCCATTCGGCATCTGGGTCTTGCCAGCAGGGCACAACGGCAGCGTGACGTATTTCAAGGCCACGGCGTCCGCTGCCGTCAGGGCCTCGCCGGCCGCTGCTATCGACGTGGCCTGCTGATTTGCCGCACAGGCACCGAGCCACAAGCTAGCCCCCAGCGACAAGACAAAGTATCTCAAGCGCATCTGAACCTCCTATGCCGACGTCTTGGTTGTCGACAAAATACCCTGGATCGGCTGATTGGTCACGTAGCGCAACGCATAGGCCACGGCGCCCGTGACCAGCCCGGTCACCAGGGTGACCGTATTCGCATCCCACCCGAGGGCGTATTTCGTCACCGCCCAGGAGACGACGAAGCCGACCATGGTGCCGAACGGGCTTTTCGCCCAAATCAACGACTTGGCCTGGACCTGCGGCACCAGCGACGGATCGAGCGCCGTCAGATCGCCGACGAGCGACGGAATGGCCTTGGCGTCTGTCAGCGCCACGGTCTGCATGTTTGTCAGCAACGTCGTTTTGTCCGTTGCCGCGGCAATCGCCGTATTGGTTGAAACGCCCACAGAGACCGCCGGATTGGCGGTCGAAACACTTGAACTCATAACATCACCCCTTGTTTGCGCTGCGGTGGTCCCCTAATTCGGCGCTTGCAGCAACGCGCTCGAAACCCTCAAGGCATCGGCCAAGCGTCTCGCCCAGCCTTTACCAAACTCCGGCCACGAACTCAGCCCTTTGAGATAGGCATAATGCGCCCCGTTGAGGGACAACATAAGCCCGGCTACCGACGGAAAGTCGTTCGCGGCTTTGATCGTATACGGCCCCAGATCGCCGTCCACATCGTCCCCCACCAGGCCGAGGCTCTGCTGCAACAGCGCCCCGTAGTGGCCTGTCATCATTCGGCCATTGGCTACCAGAACGTCTAGCCCCGTGGGCAGTTGATCGCACACGCTGCCCCAGGCCGCTACGCGCAGCACAGCCCGTAGGTCAGCTTCGCTAGCGCCCCGCAGGGTGCCCCTTACCAGCCCCACTGCCACATAATGCGACCATGTTGCCTCAATCACCCCGCCGTAGGTTCCGCCCCCACTATCGCCCGGCGTGACGTGATACCCCTGCTTCGGACTGTCGTAGTCCCCATTCTCGGGCCAAACCAGGCTGATAAATGCGTCGAAATTCTGTTCCACGGTCCTATACCTCCTTTGACACAACGATTGTCTTCTGCGCCATTGCCGTCAGTATCCGCTCATAAAACTGCTCGAACTTCTGCTCGACCTGCGCCCGAGTTGCCATCATCACGGCAATGTTCTCTCGATCCTTTGCCGCCGCTGTTTGGTTGTCGTCTATCTTTCGCCGAAGGGACTCAAGTTCCTCTCGGGAACAAACACCCTCCAACCTTGCCCTTACCGCCTCCAACACGCTGCGCAACCTTTCGTCGCCCTTGTCGGCCTGCTCCAGCGCCGTCTTGATAATCCCGTCCTGCTTCGCGTTCAACCGCTCGATTTCTTTGAAGATATACGTCAGCACGGCCCCATAGATCATGGTAAACGCCCCGGTAACCGTAGTAAACACCCACTGGATTTGTTCCCAGTTCAGTGTATCGGCTCCATGCGCTTCCATAACTTAACGACCTTTTCTTCCCTTTCCGCCAATGAAATTCTCCCCGAATAACCTACGGAGTCTGGCGGGGTTCTTACCCGGCACGGCCGGTGGCGGTGTCGGCGGCTGGGGTGTGGAACTCGTCAAGATGAATTGGTAGGCGACACAATCGGACAGGTCTTGAACCGCATTGTTAAACACATTATAGCTTTGGGCCTTGACGTAGAAAGTCTTGCCGATGTATTGCGGCTGCACCGGAGTCTCAAAGAAATTGCCGCTGGAGCCAAGGAACAAGAACCGGCTGCCAATGCCCCAGAACCGAGAGGTTGTCCCATACAGCCCACGATACAGGCCCGTTAACGTGTAGGTATTCGGCGCAGTCATCGTCGCTGTCGTATAGCCCAATATCTCTATACCCGAGGCATCCTGCAAGGCAAAGATGGAAGATCCGCTTGCCGCTGCCGAAGACGTAAACGAGCCTAGTGTGCCATCGCTTTCTGAAAGGTTGACCACAAGACTATCGGTATTATCCGGGTTCGCTCCCCCATACGCGGCAAGATTGCTCTGTGTTCCCCCGATGGTTGAAGCGTGCTGTAGAACTCCGAGTTGCTGATACGACTCGTTGTCCAGCGAAACCCAAATATAACATCCGCCCCAGTTTGTGTCAAGCACGCCGGTTGTGCCTGCTGACGCGCCGAATATCCACTGACTAACGGCCAAACCTTGGGCCTGATACAACAGAGTCGGCGTGACCAGCATAACCGGCACATAGATCGGCGAGGGTGGATTGTTTGTCGGCCCCTGGTTCGGCGGTGTCGTAGGCTGCATAGGGATAGTTGTCGGACTCTGTGCGCCGACCGGGAACTCCTCGGCCTGGACGGTGATATTCTCATCCTCGTCATCTTCGACGCTGATAATCCTGACCAATACCGTCTCCGTCAGCGTCACTGGATCAGGTATAGTGCAAACATTCATCGGATCCATCCACGCCCACAGCGGACCCATTTTCCACGTAAACGTCCGACGAATACCGGCATTCCGTCTCAGCTTCATCTGCGCGCTGACGTTCGCATAGGTCTGGAGCGTGAACTCATCGGCCGAGCCTATGTTATCCACCCGCGGACCATAATTCTCACACAACGCCTCGTCTTTCGCTTCGACTGGATTTGGATTGAAATAATTTGTTCGATCCCTAAATTCCAACCGAACCGTGTTGTAAACCTCCCACGGGTCTTTGCGGGTATAGGTTATTGGATCTTCTTCGTTGCTCTCGGTTTGCAAAATCTGGTCGAGCGGAATGTTGAAACTCGGCGCGGTGATAGGAGAGTAATATTTCTTCGCAATGCCGTTTGAGCTGTCCCACCCAGGATTACCGTCAGCATAGCTGTCCCAATACGGTATAAACCTCAAGTATTGCCCGGTCCAAACAATCGCCACGTTGAGATTGGAACACCAGCGGTCAAGCACACCAGAGGCTTGCTCGGCGTTCGACAAACACACGCTCCAACCCAGGCCCACGGCCTGGCAAAACGACGACACGCTCTGGTCGCCAGTGTCGGCGTAATATCCTTGCGGCGACGTAAACAGCGTGCTTTGGTCGATATATTCCGTCGGAAACCCTGCCCCATACTGCTCGTTGGTCAGGTAGTCAAATATAACTTCGGCCGGATCAGCGTCACAGGTCCCGAAGTTAATATCCCCAATATACGACAGCGGATTACCCTGCGGATCGTATTGACCCGTCGATATCGTAATGGTTGAGTTATTCAACGGACAGCTACCGTTGAAGAACCCCTTAATCACGAAGTTAATCTGCGGCACAGTGGCCGAGGAGTCTATCTGCGCATTCGGAAACCCGTAGTAGCACGTCGAAACGTATGGACGAGCGTCCCCGGGCCAATTATCCTCCACATAGCTCCATGGCGATTGTGACGGCGTTCCTTCAAAGAAATTGGTTCCGTTGGTCGGATATGTGTCCGGCGTCCAGACCTCTTGGTCCTGATAGATGATAACGGCGGGACCAATAATACCCTCACCGATCGCCAAACATATCGTAGCAAAATACTCAACCTGCTTGTTACTACCTCCACCGCCTTTGCCTCCGCCGGACGCAACACCTTTGCCTCCCCCACCGGACGACGTTGCCACAAGTTGGCTATTAAACCCGTTGTAGTATATCAGGTTCGTGCTGACTCTTGGTGAGCCCCAGATGATCGGCACAGGAAGAACTTGAACCGCAGTATTGACTTGAAGGCCGGTGAACTCTGGAATAACCTTCGGCTGACTACCCCCGCCACCAAACAAACCCATCGGTCAGTCCTCTTTCCAAAAACTAAACACCCGCTTTTCAGCAGGCCACAAAGCTCTCTTGCCGTGGGTATTGGTGCTCAGATCTTCCCGAACCACCTTGTCCCCACCAATCGCGTGGACTACCATCGGCCACGAAAGCACAATGGCGCCGTGGCAAAACAGCTTGCCGAAGCGAAAAAGCACCACATCACCGCCCAGGGGAGTTCTGTCCACCGGACCCTTAACCTCGTATGAAAAGGTCGTGATCGTGTTCAAATACCGTTCGATATTCTGATGCACATGCCATTCTGGCGGATAGGGTCTCGGATCAAATCCTTTGTCCACCAACCCCACGTTCTGATATATCGCCAGCAGCAGCATAGCGCAATCCGCCCCGCCACGCTTGCCCTTTATTGCGGCGTTCGACACATACGGTGTCCCAACCCACTCTTGCGCCTCGGCCACCAGAGCATTCCGCCAAACAACCTGGATCATGTCTTGCATCGGCTTATATACTCACGCTTATCGGTGGCACTTTGTCGAACCCCCGCCAGTGGCTTTGATTGGCGAACTTCGCTACACAGGTGTTCCAGGTTTTTGAGCACCCGGGATAATACTGGATTTCGTCACCAACGGCCGCCGGAGTCGTCAGCGGATAGGCCAGGAACAAATTCGTCCCGTCATTGCTATCAATCAAGGTCAACAGACCTTCGTTCACCCCCGAGGCGAAATACAACCGTCCCTGCGCATAGGTGCTGATACCGTCTGCTCCGTTCGGATTGACTACGCCACCATTCGGCGACACGACGGTGTAGTTACTACTCGCCACCGTGGTCTGGTTTTTGTAGTTGGACATAATCAACGTGCAGCCCGAGTCAAACAACGTATGCAAACAGCCCGGCTGGTAGTAGTTCCGCGGCATGTTGACGTTCAGGCGCAAAAGAGCACTTCGGACCTTTAACTCAATATGACTCGAACCGCCCTTTTCGATTGAGCCGGTATACCCGGTGAACATGGTCCAGACAGCAATCGGCTGCCCTTGCGTATCCAGATGCGCGTTTCCGGTAACAAAAGGCCAAATGATCCGATATCGCACAATCGTCGCACCGTCCAAGGAACCTGCTTCGGCCGCCTGCAAAAAGGTGCCGCCCCAGAGTGTGTCCGTCGGCGTAGCCCAGATCTTAATGGTCTGCTCGTCAACATTCACCCCCACGGCAACCTTGCGCTTGAGGCCCTCGAACCGAAGGGAATTGGATAACCAGGTCTGGTTGTTCCAAGAGATATCGCAATCGAGATCGGTAAAATACCCGCTCACTCCCGCCAGACTTGTAAGCTGGTATAGATGCCCCATTATTCCTCGATTGGTTCCGTTGACCCAGGTAATATACGGATACGAAACTTTGAGGTTCTCTTGTATGCCCGTGCCGCTCATGGCTTTACACTTTCAAACCTGATTTCCTTAACTTCCCACAAATTCGACGCCCATTCTTCGTATTTCTGCGTGTCGTCCAGAAACCGACAACGGAAATAGAAGTGAAAATCCACAGTGATGGCTTGGCCTGCACCTGGTGCCGAAAGAAACTGAAGACTGGTCTGCGTCGAGTCGATCTGATACGTCGACGGGTTCTGCATAGTTCCGTTGAGATAAACTGCATCTATACTGGCAATGCCGCCGGCCGGGAACATCATCGGGTAGCCAGTAAACGGACCGGAGCCCCAAGGCACATACAACGGCCAAATAGTCGTCGTTCCATCCGTCACATTGCCTTGGCCGTTGATATTCGGCACACCTGCCGCCACATCACTCCGCGAACAATCATCCGGATCGCTGTAGAAAAACTCTCCGTAGGACCCTAGACATTGAAGAAAAAGGCCCGAGAGTTGCTCTAGTTCCGTGTAGCCGACAAGATAAGGATCGGGCGAAATGTTCTGCGTCTGATCCCTAAGCCAGCTTTCACCGCCGTAGGTCAGCGTAAAGGCCCAGCGCGGATACACGCAGCAGGCCAGCTTGTTCTCTCGGCCTGTAATCGCCGTCGTCACCCGCGAGGCCATAATGGGCTTCTTGTGGACGGAATACGCCAGCGGAGGCAAGACCGGGAACACAGGTGTAGGGTTCGGAAAGAACAAGTAGCTCACAGCATATATCCTTGCGTGACGCTCACGTATATGCCTTTACCAAGGACTCGCTCGGAACTTGAGACTCGGCACCGTCCAACGGTTCTTGGCAAATTCCTCAAAGTCCTGCTCATCTTCGGTCCATCGACAAAGATAATAGAACGAAAAGGTCATCGTGATAGCGTGGCCAGCGGCCGGAGGATAAATGAACCCGTTCGAGTCCTCAAATATCAACTGGTTGCGATTAACGCTCCAGCGCAACGGATCAACCAGGGTGCCATTATCATACACTCCGACAACATTATGCACCTGACCAACCGGGGCGATCGTGGCTTGCGCGCCGAGGCCCCAGGTCCTATACACGGTGAATATATAGGTTTGGCCATCACCTGTGCCGATCGGCTGGTCTTCGCGCGAGTTGTCCCAAGGGGCTTCAAAACAAAACACCCCGGCCTGGCCATACATCTGTAGCCATAGTTGCACGAGGCTTTCAAAATCCGTATCGCCCGCAAATGGCGTATAAACCGTCTGGTTCTGCGTCTGATCTTTGATTTGCTCAAAGAGCAGTTCAACGTCCCAGATCGGATAGCTTTGCTGCGCCACCCGGACTTCTCGGAGCGATTTAGTGGTCCCGATAACCGTATCCATCGTCGGAACCACCTTGATAGGAAACCCTTGCGGCAAGGTGGGAAAGACCGGAATAGGCCCAAATGACGCATACGGGTCAATCTGAACCAAAACCTTCCGCCGTAGCTGGCTAAAGCTGGCGAAAGATCCAGCGGAACTTGCCGACGTAGCCAACACCTTCCGAGCAATTTGCCCAAAGGCAACCGGATTGGAACCTCCGCCAGCCGCCAGAGCCTGTCGGTTAAGTCCCGCGAGCAGAACCGCGGGCTGACCGTAGGCGTCTGCCGAACCTACCGTATCCGACAAACTATTGGTTATCTGCAAGCTATCGGTGACGATTTCGCTCGACGCAATCGTATCGGCCAAAGCGGCGCCATAGGCAATACCACCGGCGTAGGTGTCACTCGACGTTACCGAGTCCGTCAGCGCCACACTACCCGACACAACGCCGCCAAGGGCCTCAGAACTCGCAGCACTATCCGTCAGCGCCTTAGGAGGAAAGCCTAATACCGGCCCAACGCCTGCTCGACGCCGCGCTATCGGCCTATTATCTTGCGGCCTCTGCCTCGCCCACCACTGGCGGCTGAGAGAAATCGGCTGCTGAAATGGATACGGCGTAGCGCCCTTTAATACAACATAACCCTTGAGGTTAGATAGGTTTGCCTGGGCAGAACCGAGAACTACATAACCCTTGAGGTTAGATAGGTTCTCGCTCGCTACACCGGCAACAACATAACCCTTTAGGTTCGATAGACTTTGCGTAGTCCCGGACACTACGCTAGGCTTTCAATACCGATATTGAAGCCCGAGCCGAAAGCTCCCAAAGTCCAAGCGGCGCTAGTCGCTGGATTGGTATACCATACGCTACCATTCGGCGCTGCATAGGTTTGAAAACCTGTCGACAAGGCCACGGAGCCTTGTGTGTAATCTGCTCCTCCCGATCTGACAACCCATTCCATATGCTGCGGTCCGGTTGCGCCAGCAGCCACCCGTGCCTCTATTGCCATAGCAATGACATTATAGGTTCCGCTAGGTCCCGGCGTAGAAGTGGCCCATTCGCTGAGCACATTTGCCGAAGGGGTGCTGATAAAAGTCGAGTCCGACGCTGTCGTCTTGTTGATGTTCGCCAGCGTGCTCGGCGTCCAACTCTGCGTATTCCCCGCCGCCGCAGGCGCCAAAGTCACTATAGCGATGCCGAGTGTCGATGTATCGGCCACCATAAACTCGGACCAATACGTGTTGTTGGAGTAACCTCCGGTAGATTGAAACCGCACCTGTGCCAACGACGTTACAGAGTTTGTTGTTACGTTGACGTTTGTGCCTGTATCGGCAATTAAACTTCCATTCCAATACACCTGAACCTGTCCGCTGGTCGAATAGTTGCAGAACACGTCCAACGGAAGCGGTGTATTTTGTAAAAAATTAAAGGCGCCGACAGCAGAACTTACTAGGTCTGTATAAGTTCCTGCGGAATTACAAGTGCTAATTTTTAATTGTTGAGTGCCTGCAATCCGAATTGATATTCTTGGCAATCCGCTGCTGTCTAGAAAATCTATTAAATTATAGGTGTTGTTCCAAGTCACACTATTTGTGGTAATATACGCATGAGACCAAAAGCTAGTCAGGGTTCCTAATACCGGAGTGCAAGAATACTCGGCAAGATTTGAGCCAGAATTTAGTCCGACAGCACAACGGGCATATCCTGACCGATAATAACTCGTGCTTGTGGTAACGGTATATCCACCCGTGTTTATGAAACTGCTGTCTTCGCCGCCGACAAAATAGATATTCATTGCTTCGGCCTTTTAGGTCAGCGTAGTCTGATACGTTACCGTCAGCACATTAGACGAAACCACGGCCTGTGGCGTGGCAAACGCCCCGGCAGAATACATTATACCTCCGGTGTTGCCAACGGTAGCGTTCGCGCCGCTACCGCCGACGATGAACGCACCCTGCACGGTGCCAGAGCCGGTGAACGTAAAACTAAGTCCGGCACTCAGGGCCTTCGTCGCACTGTAGGCGCTAGCGCCCGATGTTGTCGCGGCGCTCCAAGCGCAGGTCTGGCGAGTGCCACTATACGTCGGCGCGTTGGCTCCGCCCGCTTCCAACCACCCACTGTGGCTTGCAGGCGTATCCCCTCCGCTAACGCCCGTGTAGCTCGTCGATGATATCAGCCCCAGGTATTCCGCCGCGGTATAGCTGCTCCCGGCCAACCCTTGATCCAGCAACATCGCCTTGCCGGTTTGGGTCAGCAGGTTATCAAATTCCTCCGACCACAGAACATTGCCTTCCTTGTCCCGACATATCGCGACATACTTCCCAGCCACGGTCAACGCATCCATATCACTTCTCCTAGACTGCGATGGACATGCCGAACGTGCCGTTGGTCACGGCTGTCGGCGTCCATTGGGCTGATGTATTCGGATCCACGTCAAAATTCGAGTTATACGACGTGTAGGAGGTGGTGGGCGAAATGTTCGGATTGCTTCCACTTCCCGTGGTTCCACCGGAATTTGCCAACAGGTCTATCTCTCGGAACCCTGGATACGTCACCCTCGCGTTGCCGACAACACTGACCGTATAGACCTCTTGTATGTTGCTCGGCAAAGCCGGGAAGACATACAGGTCTTCGGCGCCAACAGTTGACGACGTAACCGAACTCTCATCCCCTATAGCGGGATTGAGAATTTCACTGACCCAGTTGTGATTTGCGCCGGTGCATTCAGCATACATCACCGGCGTAGATACACCAAAGGTCATAGTCGGCGCTGTCGACGGAGGACCGCTAGACCAGTTTTCGTGCGCTTGGCAAGCATTGGAAGACACGCCGTCTGCCTGCAAATACATGGATGTGTCGCTAAGTATGCCGATCCAATACACATCCGCCCCGGTTAGACTAAGGGCTGTGCTCAGCGGCACGGTGTTAACAGCGCCTCCAACTATACCAACAAGCGCACCTTGAGCGATAAGCGAACCTGGCCTGCCGGAATTATCGGCATAAACACACGCGGTTACATTTACGATCGGATTGCCTCCTTGCTCAGGACTCATCAAGAACTGCAAGGCGTTCATGGAGCAATTCGTATTCGCCGTTATATTAATCAACAACAAAGTGTTGGCATCGACGGTCATATATGGAGTGGTGCCTTGGGTCACATATGTTCCGATAATATTCCCCACCGGCGTAAAGCTGACAGAACTATCGGCAATAGGAAATTGTGTTAGAACCGTCGGATTTGTCAAACACGGCGTGGAACAATACCCTGTGGACGTGTCGAACACATAAAGGTCGTCGTAAGTGCAACTTCCACCGGGCGTAAGGCGCAAAGCGAAAACATTCGCCGATGCGTTCAAAGTCCTCTGTGTGTTGCCGACGCCTGAAAGAATACTCACCCCGTCGAGCCAAAGTTGGTAGCTACCGGCGCTAGCAATGGTAATGTCAAACTCAAGATAATGCGTTGTGTTTTGCGCAACGCTGATGGTGCTGGTGCCTAGAACAGTGCCGTTGGCATTGACAACGGAAAACAACCCGCTGACTCCTTTGGAATAGACATAAACCTGGTCCGTAGAACCGTCCACCAGAGCAATGCCTGTGTCGGAGCCTAAATCGGCCGAAAAGCGATAACCTCCGATAATTCGGCCAAGGCTAGCTTTCAAGGTCCGATACAAATAGGAGCCTCCACCTGCCGAAACCGCTCCCATGTTAACGGCGTAGCCGCCTTGCCCGTTTAGGCTTGCAGCAATCGTCGGCGTAGCATAGTAGCTTGCAGTCCATCCGCCGTAGTTCAAATACGTCACTGCGCTGCGGTATGCCAGCGCAGGACCGTAGTCGTCAAAGCCTTCGACAAACTGCGTGGCCATAGGTTTCGCCTCCGGCTTAGATTTCCCTCAGCCACATCGTGGCCGAGACATTGAGCGTCCCGGTCACCGAGTCCAAGGACAGTATGATGGCACCGCTCAAATCAGCCTTTGGCTCATCACCGATCCCAGTCGGACTCTGCCAGTAGTAGCCATTGATCGGATTGAACTGACTAGCCAGATAGTCCGCCGCTGTGCCGCCCGTGGTGGCCTGAGTGGTGTCGTTTCGCCGAGCGGTAAACGTCGCCGTGGCACCGTCCGGGTTGGCGTTCCTCGGCGTAACACTAGCGCCCCCAGACCCGCTGGTCACCGTCGCCGGCAGATACCGTATCCGCAACGGGTAGTTGCCCACGGTTGTCTGGCCGTTGGCCGCAAGCTCCACGGCAAGAACCTGGAGCTTCCTGGTTGTTCCGGCATAAGCGCCCAGAACGTCTTGCACTGCCGAGACCGAGATGTTCTCACACACGATTGAAAAGATTTCCATAACTTAGCCCCTTACTCCGTTGTTTCTCACCAGATTTCTCGCTTCGCCAGCAAGCGCCCCACCGTGCTGCGCCATGACCTGCTGCATTTCAGCCCGGCTCATACCTGTGCCACCGCGCCCACGAGACGAAGCGTTGACCGTCGGACTCGAATTGATGTTGAAGGTGTTGCCGCCTTTGCCGTTGATTAGCCCCTGGATGCCGTTGGACAAGCTCTTCGGCAACACCATTTCCTGCTCGTGGACTATAGCAAGCTGGCCGCCATTTCCCCCTACAACCATGCCACCAGCGGCCGAAGGAACAATACCACCCTGGCTAAATTTGAAACCTGCTATACTAGGGTTCACGGCACTGGCACTCAATAGAGCATCTTCGGCCGTTGCTGCCGTAGTGATAGCTGTCACAATAGTTGCAGCGTTTGCTGCGCTTGAAGCCGTTTGCTCCGCTGCCGCGGTGCTGATAGCAGCAGTCTGCGCAGCACTAGATGCCGAGATAGAACTAACAATCGGCGTTGTAATAGTCGCTGCGCTGCTCGCAGCACTGACGCCGCCAGAGGCTACGCCACCCACGGCGCTGCCTGCCGCCTGACCAGTGACATTGCTGAAAAGTTTTGTCAGACCGCCGGTTACAAGGCTGCTAAGCCCGCCACCAGCGGCCGAGAGTGGGATATTTAGAGCCGACGACAGCATACTCGCCAGCGACTTGCTCGCAGCGTCTTCGAGACTCTTAGCTGCATCGGTAACCAAATCCATCGAGAACTTCGCCAGAGCTTGCTTGATCTGCGAGCCTCGGTCATTGATCTTGATTGTCGTCAACCCCTGCTTCAAGAGCGTCACTTGGGGCGAGATGATGTCTTTCAACACCGAAGATGTCAGGCTCTCGAACTGACTGCCGACTTCGTCCACAAAGCTCGTAATCGGCTGCATAGCCTTTTGCATAGCCTGCGCCGAGGCTTCGGCCGCCTTTTCCTTTATCGAGATTTCTTCCTCAGCAAGCTGCGTCTCGACGCGCATAATTTCATCGGCGGCTTTTTTATGCACATCCGAGCCTTGCTGCGTCGTCGCCATGACTTGTTGTAGGCTGGCGATGTAGCTGGCGTTCTCGGCCTCTAGCTGCGCTACCGCCTGGTTCGCCGCTGCGATGATCTGCTGCGGTCCACCCTGGCCGGCAACTTCCGGCTGCCCCTTGATCGGCTGTGCAGCCTTGTCCTGCAACATCGTCAGCTTGACCTGATTATCATGCGTAGCCTTGGCTGCCATGATTTCGTCAAGCTGCGCCCGAGTTGCCTCTTGGACCCCTTTGGTCTGAATGTCCGTTATCGTCGCCGCACTCTGCTTGTAGATTGAGGCGGCCTTTTCTGCCCAATCCTTGTAGATCGCCAATATCGCGTTGCTGTTGCCCTGGGCTTCGGCAACCTTCTGGCGTTCGCTCGCAGCAAAGTCCTGGTATGATTGCTTCGCCGCCTTGGTTGCTTCGGCTGCTCCCTTTCGCGCTTGTGCCGCCGCTTGGGATGTTTCCTCATTCATAATCGAGAGCTTCTTGGCGGCAATCTCGGCATCAAGCGAAGCCGTCGACTTACCCGCCTCAGCCTCGGCCTGTCTTGTCTGCTCCAAGACATTCAAATAGGCTTTGTTCTCAGCAATTCGTTGTGCCGTCGGGTCCTTTATTCCCTGGCCTGCGGCAAGTGCCGCCGTGTCTGCTGCTGCCCGCAGGTCCGCAGCATCGGTGTTTTTCGCCTTCGGCTCTAACGCAGGAACGTCCCTGGTGCCCTTCGGCAGCGCCTCCGGCACAACCCCAGGACCTGCCTTCTTGTCGATCAGGTTCGGTAATATTGGACTAAGAAGGCTGCCGCCAGGCAAATACCGCAGTAGACCTGCCGCATTGATCTCGGTGCTACCAATGTCTCCCTTGAGGCTATTGAGCGCGTTGACCGTGGAGCCAACGAGCGAGATGATCTTGCCAAGTGTGTTGCCCAAGCCCTCAAGGATGTTGATAACGCCCCGAATTGCAGGTCCCCAGGCGACAAAGGCTTCTATACCACGGACCTTGATTATGGTTGAGAGTTCGTCGGCTTTTTCGCCCGTCTTCTCCAAGGTCGTAATCGCTTCGTCCGACAGCACCAGGCCCATCTCTCGGGCCTTTTGCGTCAATCCCGCAAAGCCTTCACTTCCTCCTTGTAGGGCCGGAATTAACTTCTGAAACCCTCGGCCAAGAACCTGAGACATATTCTCGGTCTTGTTGGCACTATCGGCGTTCTCCACAAATGATTTCGACAACAGCTTGAGGGCGTCACTTGTGTTCCCGCCCGTTTTGGTGAGTTCGTCCTGCGAGATGCCGAGGTTATGAAACGCCTGGGCGTCCTTGCTGGCAGGGTCGGCAATCGCTGTCGCCAAGCTCGTCGCCAGATGCCGAAGGGTAGCGTCGGCTTCGTCGCCCTTTAGTCCAATAAGCTGGAAGGCTCCGGCAAGCTCCTGGTAGCTTCCCAAGCCCATGCCGCTGGCGCTAGCCGCTGCGCGCATTTCCGTGGCCATCTTGCCCATCTCGGAGGCGCCACGAAGTATCTCGCCACCGGCCATAACAGCAATCAACGCCGCCATTGACGTGGCCAACCCAGCTACACCGAGGCCAGCGTCTCTCGCCGCTGCGCCGAGGGTGCTCATCATCGCCCCTCGGTTGCCTCTGGACATCTCATCTACTAGCGCCACACCGTGACGCATGTAGCCCATTGTCCCTTGGCCGCCTCCACCGTGAGCGCCCTCGGGCAAAACCTGCCTAGCTGCCCGTATAGCGTTCCGCTCCGCCTGGGCTGCATCTGCCGCAGCCGCAAGCCGTGTGACACGTTCCGCCTCAGTCTCGGCTGCTACGAACACCGCGGCGCTATCGGCAGCCGACAAAAACTCCCTGTTGATCCCGTGTAGATCGTTAATGGTCCGTTGCAGGTTGAGATGGATCAACCCACCGCCGACTTCACCAAGCTCTCGCTCGAACACCGCGGCGCTAGCTGCCGCAGATAGAGCACCTTGACCGATGCCATTTAGGCGGTTGATTGTCTCCAGCGCCGAAGTATTGAATACCTTACTCTCGGCGGCAAGAACTGGCCCAAGCTCTCGTGCAAAGACTTCTGCACTAGCCTTGGCAGATAGCATCTCACGCCCAATACCCTGGACGTCATTTATTGTCTGCTGTGTTGATGCCGAAACAATGCCGAGACCAGCAGGTCCTAGCTCGGCAACAAACGCCGCAGCACTATCCTTGGCACTTAGAAGCTCTCGGTTAAGCCCCTGAAGGGTCTCGATAGTTCCCTTGGTCTCGACCGTCTTGACCGCTGTGCCAACAACGGGCTTTTCAACAGGCCCGAGGACTCTCTGGAAAACCGCTGCGCTATCGGCAGCATTGAGATAGGCTCGTCCAATCCCATTAACATCATTGATAGTCTGCTTGGTGGCCCGAGATACAATGCCCTGGCCAGCAGGCCCAAGAGCCTCGGTAAACGCCGCAGCACTATCTCTGGCCGACAGTAGCTCCCTATTAACCCCCTGGAGGCTTTCAATCGTTGCTCGGGTTTCAACGGCTGTAATGCCCGTGCCCGCAGGTCCAAGGTGTTGCTGGAAGGCTGCGGCACTAGCGGCAGCACTAGTCTCTCCGGCACCAATGCCCTGGCGACGGTTAAAGGCGCCGAAGAACGCTTCGCCCGACAAGACTTTGACCGCTTTGCCCTGGCGAATGATGGCAGCGGTGGCTTCGTTTGCTGCCCGAGCAGTCTCAATCTCCCCATCACGGAACCTAGCGTCAGCCTCGGCTGCGGCACTTAGGCTTGTGGCTAGAACCTTGGCGCTGGCAGACGCCGAGCTAATTGCTCGGTCTAATCCCAGGCTGGCGTCGATGCCTTGCTGAAGGGTCCGATAATAGGTCTCATAGACCCGTGTGGCCTCGGCAGTTGCCGCTGCTGCCGTCTGTGTCGCTTGGGTTTGTTCGCGGATGGCCGCAACATCGGCCTTCAGCGCTTCTTTCATCTTCTCCAAAGAGGCGATGGCGGCAGCGGTATTGGCTGTCATCCCACGGCCAAGTGCAGCAGCATCGGTATTGAAGATGCGAATTTGAGCGTCGGCAGCTGCTATTTGGGACTCTAGCTGCTTAATGGCCGAGGCAGAGGTATTTGTCGCCCGGATATTGATGTCGAGATTACGACTATCAGACATCTTGAGCAAACTCCAGCCGGCGACTTACAGCCTCATTGCGCCGACGCATCTCGTCAATGTCGAAGACTGGTTTGGCCTTCGGCAACCCAGCGTCCTTGCCACGCTTGATCGGCATAGACCCTGGCGCTGCTCTGCTGGCGATATACTGAAGGGCCGATTGGTTCATAGCATCAATCGCTGCCGAAGGCACTTCCGCCTGCGTAATAGCCTCGTTCCGGCGCTGCTTGGACTTCTCGGCATCGAACCCGACGAAAGCCCTGACCAGCATATTGGTCGTCGGGTATTCGTCCCAGCCAGAGAACAATTCATTCACCTCGGGTAGCGTATGCGAGTCAATCTCGGCATACGTCCAATGGTAAGCCGCAGCTAGGCTGCGATAGATGGGTTTAAGGTCCCAGACTGCTCCGGCGCCGTCATCGCCTCCACCTTCTTTCCGTCCGCTGGTTCCAAAAAACCACTGGCGCCGAGGACCGTCATCCAAATCGGCGTAATGTTACGCAGGTCCAGCGCGTTCATGACTTCATCGGCGTCAACATCGGGATAGTTCCGCCGGATAGCTTCGACGACAACCTCCCCCCGGATCGCCATGGCGTCGAAGGTCTTTCCCTCGGAGAGAAGCTGATCGTGCTTCTCCATCTTCGCCAGGGCGCCATTCCGAAGCTGGCCCAGGCTCAGCGCCGGAATAGTATAAGTCTTGTCGCCAATCTTGTGGTCGTTGCCGATAAACATAGAAGTTCCCCTGCTTTTACGATAGCGTCAGCTACAGTCCAGCGGTTTTATTCGCTGGTCGAGATCGTGCCGATCTGGTTGGTCCCGGACGAGAACGCCTGGAAGTCGAAGTCCTGCATGGCGTAGTCGTCGATGCGAGTCGGAATGGTCAGGTGACTGCTGACGCACTCGTTGAGCCGCAGGGTCATCTGGCCGCTGCCGCCCTGCGTGGCGCGCTGCTGGTAGAAGGTTCCGACGAACGTGGGCGTATACCCCATGAAGTTGTTCGTGATGACGATGGTCTTGCCACTGGCATCGGTGTAGACGTAGCTGATCGCCACCACCGCGCCGATGTCGCCGGTGTAGAACGTATACGATCCGTTGATCCCCGTGGTGTATTGACCCGCGGCACTCGGCGCCCCGGTGACATAGGTGAACCGCAGGTTGCCCTGGGCGTTGTAGTAGACGCCGAGGTCAGCGACAAAGGCCGATGCATACGTCACACCCACCGTCGACGCCGCCAGGGTATGAAGCTCGTTTTCCGCCGTGTTGTCCTCGCCGGTGCTGTAGCCCGAGCCGAAGAACAGATCCGCATACAGCGCCGCGAAGACCCGGGCGAACTTGGCCTTGCCCGTGATCTTGCCCTTGCCGCGCGCGATGTCGATCGGAAAGCCCAGTTGCGAATACAACTCCTTGACCTCGTAGGAGAAGTCGATGGAATTGTCCTGCAAGATGGCGAACTGGTCGGGACCAATCCCGCTGACGTCGTTCCGAGTGCCCCACAGAGCACCGATACCAAAGATAACCTGCACGTCTATTCTCCTGTGTTGCGCCGCCGCTCGGCGACAGCCCTGTTACGCTGAACCATTTCCGCCACGTCAAAGCACGCCACGAGATCAACAGGTTCCGTGGCGTTGATGAGGATTGCCAGCCCGGTCCAATGGTCGGCCTCAACAATAACCTCCCCGTAGACAAAGGTGCCGTTGTCCCAGCCGATACGGCGGGCGATGACGCTGGGGTTAGACATATGCTCTTGCGTCACGCAAGGAGATATGCCAAAGACTTCTTCCCCTTCGGCCCTCATGGCATTTCCACCTTCAACCGGACAATCATCATCGTCTGATTGTCTAAATCCCCTGGGTCTTTGAAAGTTTTTCCTTCAATGCGGCACCAGTAAACCAGTCCGCCGAGGGTGTTGCATCCGGTGCTCGGGTTGTCGACAACGTTGAACGCTGCCTCGAAGCTCTCCATGATGGTATCCAAATCCGGTGCGCCTGGTGCGCTGTCAGACCGAGTGTGACACCAAACGCCAAGGTCCAACCGGCGACGATACAGGCCCAAACCACGGTATTCATCCTCCTCCGAATGGGTTACAAGACAGGCGTAGGGTTGTTGGTCGGCGGGAATATCCGAGAACAGGTTCAACCTGTTCGTCACGGTGTTCCAGGTCGTCACACCCATAACGGGAGGGGAAAAGGTCATTCCTCGGATTATCCGCAGGATCGCCGCCATGACTTCGTTACGAGTCGCCGTGCTCACCGCAGGGCGCTCTCAACGGCTTCGCCTAGTTCTGCTGGCACAATCTCGGCCATTTCTTCCAGCGCAAGCTGAAGATAACGGAACGCTTTGCTGGGCGGGTGATTTAAGACCTTGGAGACAAAAACCAAGTCTCCACCGTCTTCCCACGCCAAGAAGTTCCGCTTGACGGGGTAGATCGCATAGCTCCGAGTTCCGCCCATCTCCAGGGCAAACTCTTTTGGGCCAGCGGGCTGAACATAAACCGTGCCGGTGGTCACATTCCCATCGGTGCTGACGCTTTTGGCTATGGCTCTTGCCAGCGCCCCTGTGCGCTTCTGCAAAACCTTCCCACTGACGTTTTCTTGGACCTTCTGATACATTTGGTCCGTCAACGCCTTCATCTTCTTCTCAACAGCTTCGCGTATCTTCGGCTCCAGGTCTGCAATCTTGCTCTCATAAGAAAAGTCGATAACAAACACTAGACCGGCGCTCCGATCTCGGGCGGAATTACGCTAACATAAGGCCAGATCATTTGCATGATCTCGGGCGGCAAGCCTGTGTTGCTATTCGCCCAAGGACCTCTGGCCATGCCGCCCCGAGCCCAGCGAACGGTCTCTTGACCGCCGAGGGACTTGCTAATGTCGCCGACGCGGCTACGGTAATTATACCGCTCGACGACCTGTTGAATGACGGCTTCTTCCAGGTCCGCAGGAATGAAACTATAAGATGCCAATAGGGCGCTTCCGGCATCCGCGGCGTTGAAAGTATACACGCCTGGCGTGCTGTCTGGGCCGACAAGATATTGTCCCGCCGTTCCCGTCAAGGTAGTCACCGGCGTCAGCGGTGCGCCACTTTCAGCATACGCCACGCCGTTGTCCCTGCACCATATTCCAGCGAATTGGTTCATGGTGATAACATATGGCGCCGAACTTGGCACCACCTGGGCTTCGTTCTGGACCAGATACCCGGCCACATACGTCACCTTGATATTCTGCGGTCCGCCGTAGAAGAACCCTCCGGCAAATTCCAGCATCGCTGGATCACCCGGAAGATTGCCGCCCCAGGGGATGAAGCGATAACCATAGTTCACCCCCGCGGTCTCGCCGATGATCGCCTGCGGCGCAGGTTGGATTAGAGTGTTGCCACATTGCACCGAGATGACGCTCGTGACCGGATACTGCGGAAGCAGAAGCTGCATCATGCCGAGTGAGTCAAACTTGCTCACCACCTGGCGGGAATACAAAAACCCACGGTTGAGCGCCGAGTTCACCACCCGGCTCTGTGAGGTGACCAACTGGGCGAGGACCGAAGACGGAAGGGGCGGAGCAGAGGCCATCCATGTTGCTACCCGCTCCGGTGTCGTCAAGTCCCCGCCCAGCAGGCTCATGGTTTACTTCACCCGCCGGAGGCTTTGCTGCGGCACGTCCAGAGTGACCGGACCGCCATCTTCATCTTCATCTTCATCCGGCGCGATCAAGCCTTCATCGGGCTTTGCCGCTGCAAGCTGCCCTTTGAGCTTGCTGATCTCGGCCAGCAGCTTGTCCCGCTCCGCGGTCATCGCAACGAGCTTGCTGTTCGCTGCGATGGAACCGCTCTGTAGGTCCGAGACCTGCCCTTGTAGCGCATGGATTTGCGCCCCGAGGTTGGACAGCACCGTGTCACGCTCGGGGTTCGGTTCCGGCGCTAGGTCCCCCGGCGGCGCGAGAGGGTCCAGGGCCGCAAAACCTGCAAGCTGCAAGATTTGCGGAGCAAAGTGCGGCGGGGCACGGAAGAAGTTGTGACCGCCTTCGGCGTGTTCCGAACGAAAGGTCTGCCGCTGCACGTTGATTGCTTCCGCCCCAGGCGGGAACCGGAACCACATTACACATGCTCCCCTTCGACCGCCGGACCGCCGCCTTCGCGAGCCGGTTCATGGACATTCGACCCAGCTTGCGGCTGTAGCTCAGGATTGGGATGCTCGCCAGCAAGCCCAGGCTCCGACGTGTTGCCCGGATCGGTGCCATGATGGCTCAAGGCTTCGCCTGCCTTGACATCATCCGCTGCCGCCTGCGCCGCCTTGTAGTCCTCGGGTCCAACCCCCATCACGGAGCCCGGAACAGTATCACGGATTTTCTCCGCCAGATGGGTATTCAGGTCCGCGTAGCAGAAGCCCTCGGGATCGGTGTGGGAGGCGGGGATTTCCGCCCCACCGAAGCTGATGCTCGTCACGCCTTCGGGAAAACGTAGCCACATAGTCGTATCTCCTATTTGAGTTTCGCAAACTCTTCTTCGGTGCCGATGAAGGCGGTGTCACCTTTTATTGCAATCCGCGTGTCGCCGGTGACAACGACCAGCTTGCCGCCACGGGCGAGAACACCCCGAAGGTGATCTGCGACCGCACCGGACATCCAGGCACTTTCGTGCCCCGGATAAGGGTAGACGAAAAGCGTCTCTCGGTCTTCGCCCCAGGGCCAACCCAGGACGACCTTCGAGACCTCTGGCTTGAGAGCCTCCGGCATACGCTCGGATGAAGCAAAACGCCGCTGGCTGTCGAGCCATAGGCAAACATAACGCTTACAGGCATCAGGGCGTTCCCCGTAGATTTGGCACCCAAGGCCGCCAAACAGGGTTGGGCCTATGTGTTTACACCGCTGGCCAAACGGCTTCTGAACGTCTTTGACCTCAAACACGGTGCAGCAACCCGTGCAGTCCTCACAAGCGCCGGCCATAGCAAAGCTCCCCTAAGCAAGTCCCCAGGGCCGAAGCCCTGGGGTAACAGCGCCGGCGGTCAGAAAGAGAACGAACCCGTGGTCGGGTTCTTGTTGATGATGCAGCCGAACGCAGGCGTGAAGTAGATCGGGAAAACCTCGTCCACATACACACCGTATTCGTAGCGGCGGCTTTTCCACGGCCACTGGATCTGGTAGTAGTCCTGCCGCACCTTGGCCTCCAGCAGATTGGCCACGCCGGAAAGTTCGTATGGCGACCGATCCGACCAGAACAGAATGCAGCCGGGCGGAACATACGGGTGAACTTCCACGTCCAGCGTATTGTTGAAGAACTTGTTCAGATAGCTCGTGACCCTCCGGCCAGCGACGATCCGGCCGGTCTCCTCATCGGCATCGAACAGCATTCGGAAACCATTCCCGGCCGAGCCGCTCTGCGCCAGCATGGCGCCGAAGGTATCCAGCACATCCGTGGCCGAGATCAGGATGCGGTCGTAGCCGATCTTGTATTGGTCATACGCCGCCCGAAGGACAGCGTCGATCTCGGCGAAGTTGGTGCCCTGGAGCGTCAGGCCGGTGTTGCCGGCGGCCATGTTGTAGACGATCGAGCCGCCGGGCGTGAAGCTGATACCGCTGGGCAACAGCGGGTTCGTCGACATCAGTTGGCCCGGACTCGGCCCGGTAACCGCAGCGAAGACCTGCGACAGCACGCCGTCCGGGATCAGCTGATCCACGGAATTGTCCGCGTAGCTCGCGCCGACCTTCAGGTTGCCCACCGGCTGTGCGGTATTGGACGGATACTTCGTGAAGATCGCCTGGTTGCTCGGTGTCAGTCCCGCGAGGTATTCCGACCCGGAGGCCGAGCCGACGAACCAGGCATAGGCGAAGGCGCCCGGCACCAGCGTGATCGTGGCCGTGACGCACTGGGTCGAGGACGTGGTGACCGAGGCTTCCGCCGACGGCTGTGCGCTTCCACCGCCGTAGGTGTCTACGCTTCCATCGGCATTGACCTTGGTGACCTGGCCCACCACGCCGCCGAGGTTCGTAACGCTGTTGTAGGGCGAATAGGCCAGATAGCCCATCCCGGTCAAGGCCACGCCGATGACGTAGACCGTGCCGCCGGAGAAGCTGCCCGTCAGGCCCGTGACCGTTCCGGCGACCAGCGTCGGCGTCGGTGTGGTGCCCAGCGGAACCGTCGCATTGCCGTTGATGAGGATTTTCTCCTCGTCGATCATCAGGCTTCGCAGCGCGGCCTGGACCGAGATACCCAGCGCCTCGGGCGTCAGGTTGCGTGCCCCCAGCCGAGCCTCGAACGTGACGCTGGACTCGAAACCGAGGGTCTTGAAGGCCGCAGTCAGGTCTTGTTCCGAGATGGCAATGCGCGCTCCACGATTGCCTTCGCTGACGCCGGAACTGGCGCCGTTGACGTTGATCCCGACGATGCGCTTCCAGTGGAACGCATTGCCGCCGTTGGCAGCCACCCGTGGCAGTCGGCTGATCCGGGGGATCAACTCCTGATACGGGTAGAGCATCTGAACAACGGGCCTGAGGTCATACCACAGCAGGTTCGTGGCCTGCTGGATGGTATCGGCCTTGGCTAGTCCGGCGCCCATGCGCTTCTGGAGCATGTTGACGAAATTCTCGTTCGCCAACAGGGCGTTGACGAACTCGTTGCCGAGACCCCCACCACCCGTGAACTGAATGTTTTGTCCGCCGTCCATAGTCTAGGTATCCTTCGCGTTGATGTTCAGCTGTCGGCCCTGAGTGCGCTTACGCGCCTGCGGTGCCGTGGAACGTGGGGTCGGTGATGGACTTTGCCAGGCTCGGGTTCATCAGCATGTTGCCCAGGAGCCGTGCCGAAGCCGCCTGGTGTGCCTGCTGATTGCCGGAGCCGATGGCGCTCGCATCCACGCCGTCGAACAGCGCCTTCTGCACGTTGGCTTCGCCGCCGAAGGCCGTGTAGCTGCCGCCGGCCGTGAGTTGCCGCGTGTCGAACGTCCGGGGACGTCCACCGCCGCCCACGGGCATACGGCGCAGGACCGCAAGCTCGGCCTCGCTCTGCGACTTCTCCAGCAGCATTTGGGCGACCGCGAGCGGAACGGTGCCGTCCTTGCCCGCGAACTTCGCCAGATCGCCAGTCGGTGCCGCCTTGCCCGCGTAGACCTGGCCGGCGTCCGGGTAGGCTGGCGGTGTGCCTTCGGCGAGCTTTGAGGGGCTCAGGTCCTTCACACCGGCCGGGACTTCGTAGACCCCGGCTTCGGCATCGCCGGCTTCCTGCCCACGCTGCCCGCTGCGCGCTGCGGCCTTCTGCATCTTCGCCATCGCCGCTTTGCCCATGTCACGGGCGGTCTTGGCGAAGCCGTAGGCTTTCTGGAGCTTCTCCATGGCGCCGACGTGGTCGAACTCGCCGTCGTCGTCGCCCTTGTCGGCTTCCTTCTTGGCCTTGGCGGCCTTGGCAATGTAGGCTGCCTTGTGCAGCTTGTGGCAGTCCTCGATGGCCTTGCGGCATTCCTTCATGGCCTTGCGGGCCTTCTCGACATCGTCCTCGGCCGCCTTCATCATCATGGCCTTGGTCGGCATTGCAGCACGCTTCACCAAGTCCATGATGGCGTTGCTCAGGGGATCACCGCCAGCGGCGGCGAGATAGTCGCTCATTCGATTGTCTCCGTTGATGATTTGGTTCACATAGACGTCGTCAACATCGGTGAGCGATGTTGCTTCGCCCCCTTCGTGTGAGGACTTGAGGGACATCACATCCGCCAAGTCCTTCGCGATTTCGCCGACCTTCTTGGCCATCTTGCCATCGGCGCCGTCCTTTTCCGCCTTGCCCTCAAGGATCAGCGCCCGTTGAACCCGACGCAAGCTGTCGAAAGCGTAGGACATATCGGCAACCGTCGACATGCGCTTCTCAAGGACCACTGGGGCACCGAGTTCGACAGCGGCAAGCTGGCGCTCGGCCTCGGCCATACGTGCCTGCCGCTTCGCCAGCTTTTTGGCCTTCTTGTCCTCCGCCGACGGTGGACCATCGGGGTGAATTTTGTCTTTCCAGGCGCTGATGATCCGAGATTTGACGCCTGCCGCATGGTTGTCCGAGTATTTCTTTGCGTTTTTCGGCTTGTTGATATAGTTCCACGCCGCACGAATGTGGTCCTCGGTGTCGATGGGGTAGCGGGCCTTGCCATCGGGCTGGTGGCCTGGATCGGCATACTTAACGTCGCCGTAGGGCTTGGTGCCTTCGGCGTCCTTTTCGACTACCGCCGGCCCGGTGGCCTTGTTGTTCTGCACGCTGTTGTCCCGAGGCGAAGACTCGGCAACGGCAGGCTTTGCTGGCAGGCTGAAGCCGTCGTGACCGGCGGGAATGGCCTTTTTCGCCAACTTCGTGATCTTGCGCAAGGCTTTCTCGGCCTCGCTCAACGGTTCCTTGACCTCGACCAGCAGAGCCGGTGCGCCTTCCACGGGCTTCGCCATCTTAACCATGGTGAAGCTGCACTCGGGGTTCGCCGGGCGATCGACAACCGAAATCTCGGTCATCTCGATGCCCTTGATCGTGTTGCCCTTGGTGGCGAGCTTGCGTCCACCGATGCTGAAGCCCTTGTAGACGCCCTCTTGGCACTTCTTCCAGGCGTCATCGTCGATGATCTTGGCCGTCAGAAACAAGCCCTTGTTGTCGACCTCGGCGTCTTGTGCGACACCCACGGCCTTCAACTGGTGCATCTCCCTGATGTTGCGCCAGCGCATGTAGTTCGGCAATGCCGCCTTGATCGCATCCAGCGTGACGATTTCACCGTCGCTGTCTTTGGCCGGCGTCGAGGCATAGCCACTCACCGTGCGCTTGACTGCATCCATCTTCATGATCGGCATAAAGAAGGAAAACTCGCCCATGTCCTGTGTTTCCTACTTGTAGTTCAAAACGCCGGTAAGCTGGTTGGCAGCTACGGCTGTTGTGTCGCTATCGGCTGCGCCGCCCGTTATGGCGTAAGCTAAACCTGATGAGAAGCCAATCGGATAATCGGACGTGTAGCTGCGCGCTGTGCCTTTAGGCACATAAACCGACCATATCGGGGTATCGGTCCCTACAGTCGGCGCCGAAGCCTTGTTGTAGATTTTGAACCAAACGTCCGTTGTGCCGTTGTTACCGAGGTCCATGTCATATATCGAGCCACTGGTAGTCTTGACGCTAGTTGCGTTCGTGCCAGAGGCCGACTGTATACGCGCAGTCGATAGGTTGCTGCTCCCAATCGGGACCTGATAAACCGCCCAAGCATTACTGTTGATGTAACCTGCACCTTGGTAAACCAAGTTTACCAAGGGATTTGCGCACAGAAGGGCAATGGACAAAGAAATCGTTCCGCTACCATACGCGGTAACATTGATCCGTATATAACGGAACTCCTTGGCAATAAGATACGGAACTGTAGTGCTTGCGATGGAACTAGAAAAAGCATTAGACGAGTTGGGCGTATAACCGAGCGCAGTTATCCAGTTGGTGCCGTCGTTGCTGCCCTGCAAGGCAATGGTATTGCCAGAACCTATACTTGTTGCTTGTATCGACACGCAAGCATAACCCGACGTGTCGATAATGCCATTCGATGGACCGGGAGAACCGTAGGTAATAACCCCAGTGCCCGTGGCGCTCCCGGTAAAAGATAGTCCGTCCACTGGCGCTATGGTGCCGCCACTGGCGATGTTTACCGTTCCAGCAACCGCAATGGTATCGCTGCTGCCGATGGCTACAGTGCCGGTAACAGCAACCGTATCGGCACTTACGATACTGACCGTTCCGCTGACCGGCTGTGTCGCCTGATAGAACGATCCGCTGACAGGAACCGTTCCAGCGACAGATACGGTCGGGCTGTTGCCGACTGAAACTGTGCCACTGTTAACATTGACCGTCGTGGTGCCAGAGACAGCAACCGTGCCCGCTACCGCAACCGTATCCGTGCTAAGGATACTGACGGTGCCGGTGACTGGGATTGTTCCGCTGACGGCAACGGTAGGCGCATTGCCTACATTCACGGTTCCAGTCACCGGCACGGTGCCAGCCACGCCAACAGTGCCAGAAGCCACAACCACAGTGCCAGAGTTGACAACAACCGACGGCGTGTTGCCGATTGCTACCGTGGCACCGGAGGCGATAGCTACGGTTCCGCCGCTGATGCCGACTGTGCCGCTGACCGCTTGAGTCGTAGGAAAGTTGGAAACAGAAACCGTTCCGCCGACGATGGTCGAAGTCGGAAAATTCGCAACAGCAACGGTTCCACCGTTGATCGACACACTACCACCAGCGTTGACAACCGTGCCGCTGACGGTAACGGTATCGCTGGACGCTATGCTGACGCTGCCCGAGACCGGAACCGTTCCACCAATCGCTATGGTTCCGCCGTTGACCGCCACAGTCCCCGCTACGGTCTGGGTTCCTGGGAAGTTGCCAATTTCAACCGTTCCAGCCACGTCAATCGTGCTGGGAAAGGATATGGTTCCTGCAATATCAACCGTGCCAACAATCGGCAACGGATTGGCTGTTGTTACCGGATTACCCTCGCCGTCCAGCGTGACCGAGATGTTCACGGTCATGAGGTCTGGCTCGTCGTAATGGTGCCGCCGGAGATGATAGTGGTCCAGACCTCCGATATCGGCGCACCAAAGGTAGCAACAATCGTCCCAGGGGATGAGAAGACAGACGTTATCATCTGTCCGTTCACATTCTCCGTCACCGTACCAGGAACAATGATTGCGGTATACGGCTGATCGCCAAGGTCAGGCGGACCAACAGGCCCGGCAGGACCTTGCGGCCCTGCGAGCAGCGACTGGAGGTAGACGTTGACCGACCCTTGGTTCCCATTCACCAGCACAACGCCGCCTTCGCCGTTCGTCAGCGTAATAGGCGGCAGCGCGAAAGTCGGCGCCAGGTTCAACGTAACATCAGGCATGAGGAACCAAGTCGAAGGACAAAACAAGCTGTATCGGTGCAGTCGTTAGCTGAACCGCGGGCGTGGCCGTGTTGTAGAACTTCACCGCCAAAAGCAACGTCACAGTGCTGTTCAACCCACTGGGCGAACCCCAGGCAAGGGTATCCGGTCCGTCTTCCGACAACAACAACGTATAGTCGTTGAGGGACGGGTTCTGGGCATTCTGGCCGATCAGAGTCAACGTAGCAGGAACGGTAAAATTGGGCTGCACCGGAGGCGTCCCATTCATCGCTTTCCGCAAGCCGCATTCGGCGCTCCAGGTGTTGCCGCTGGGCAAAGACACAATTCCGGCCCACGAGAACGTATCACCAAGACGATGATAGAGGATGCTCGTGGGCACGGAACCTGTTCCTTGACCTACGGCGTCAACCCTGTCGACAACATCTGCATCAGGGTCGTCAGAAGCTGCTGACCGTCCTGGTGCAGCCCGCCGGACGACACGAACGTCAGCGTGCGCCCGGAGCCGTAGCCCTGCGTCAGCGTGACGGTGACAGTCGAGCCTTCGGCGTCCGTGATGACATATTGCGTCACCGTGTTGCTGACGACTGTTTTGGTCTGTGTGGCCATCGGAAACTTCCTTCTCTAAGGTTTGTGATATGCTCTAGCGTCACGCAAGAGTATATGCCTATCCCGCGCGGTTCAGCGAAGCCCCATCTGCATCAGCCGAGCTTTCCTCGTCGCCTGCTGAATGGCTTCGGTCCACGAACCGTTCTGCTTCTGGTAGAACACGGTCATGTTGCGATACCATGGCATTCCGCTGTCTCGACCCCACCAGCGCCAGCACCGGGTATAGGGACTAAGCATGACTGTCGGAACCCCTAGCGCGCCAGCCAAGTGGGCCACGGCCGAGTCCACCGACACCACAAGATCCATCTTGAGGATCATTGCCGCGGTTGCTGCAAAGTCCGTCAGCCGCCGGTCGGCGTTGTGGATCAGGCCCTGGAAGCCGAGTTGTTCAATCTGCTCCAGGCCCGGACCTTTTTGCAACGACACCAGACTCGTGTTCTTGATCTCGCTCATCTTCATGAACTCGACCAACGGCGCAATGCGTCGGCGCTCCTCCATACCAGGGCCATGCTTGCCGCTGGCCCAGCAAATGCCGATCTTGAACCGCCCAGCGACGAACGTCGGCAGGTCTTCGCCCTTCGGTGCCCTCAGATACGGCGTCGAGTCGATACCGGCGGTCTTCTCCGGCCCGACGTAGAGCATCAGGTCCATGATTGGGCAATGCCAGTTGAACCCATGCCGCCCGAGGTTGAGCAACTCGGAGTTGTCATCCAGGGGGAGAACCTCGACCACAGCGCCGAAGCTGAGCTTCATCAGCCGGAACAACTCCTGCGGCACGGCAAGGCTGATCTTGGCTGCCGGATGCTGCTCGTGCAGTTGCTTGAGGAACCGCGACAGCATCAGTCCGTCGCCGAAACCCTGTTCATGATGAACAAGGATATGGTCGGACCCCAGCGGCTCACCCCGCCATTGCGGAACGGGCAGGCTCCACAGAATATTCTTGGCGAGAAGCTGCCAGCGGACATCATACAACGCCAGCCCTTCCTTCAACCGTGCCAGCGACAGCAGTGCCAGGGCGCGGTCGGAATGCAGCGCAGGCGGCGACGGGATGCCTTGGTCCGTGTTGACCTTGATTGCCTTGTCGAACGCTTGCAGAGCTTCAGCCGTCCGGTTGAGCATATAATACGTCAACCCGAGGTTGTGCCACGCCGGCGCATGTTCGGGCAACTCTCTCGTGATGCCCTCCATGATACGCAAGGCTTCGGTATGTTTCTTGGTCGCCAGCATGGCAACGCCGAGGTTAGCGCGCGGATACGGATTGCTGGGGTCCAATTCTACCGACCGCCTGGCGACAATCTCGCTCGCCTCGAAGTGGCCCATCGACCGAAGCACCGCACCCATGTTCTGCAAGGCCATGACGTTATCGGGCTCAAGTTCCAGCGCCGCCAGGAAGTGCATACGAGCGCCTTCCATCATGTTCTTGCCGAAAAGTTCCGCCCCGGTAGCGACGAGCTTCTGTGCCTGCGAGACCGATGATCCCGCAGGCATGGAGAAATTCGCTTGGACGGAGTAGACTAGATCATCGGCCATTGGGGTTCCCCTTCCCTCTGGTAAGCGCAGCTTAGGTGTCGGCGCCGACGGTGCCGTAGACGAAGCTGTAGGTCACCGTGCCGTTGGGCGCCGTCGTCGGCGTGATCGACGCAAGGCTCGCCGCGTAGACCGTGCCAACGGCAACCGTTGCCCCAGCGTCGTATTCCCGCGTGACGGCGAAGTCGACAGCGTTCGGCACCACCGGCAGGCTGACCGCCGCGATGGTCGAGAGTCGGATGCCAGGGCTGGTGCCGCCGACCAGGCCGCTGACAGTGGCGGAACTGACGGTCAGGACGCCTTTCGACAGCGCCGTTGTGGCCGATGTCGACGCCCCGCACACGAGGCTGATGTTGTCGTTCTGCGTCGTGCCGTCGTTGGCGACATACGTCACGGCCAGTGTGCCTGCGGTGATAGGGCCGGTGCCGTTGAAGACCTCGACGATGACGGGCCGCATGACATCGGGCGACGCTGCAATGCTCAGCGTGCCGTTGGACAGGGCCACGGACGACACCACGGCGCCTGCGGAAGCGGCCGCCGGTGCCTTCGGCAACGTGTAGGTGCTGTTGAACACGTTGACGTAGTTGAGGCCCTGCGCGAGAAGGGATGGGGCGTCTCGGGCGTCGACCAACACGGTGCTATCGCTGCCGATTGTGTAGATGCCGTAGTTGCCCTGGATCACGCCTCCAAGGCTGCTTCCGGCGCTGGAGAGCTTCACGGTTGCCATCAGTTCTTGTTCCTTATGCTACTAGTGTGAGCCAGCGAGGACCGCTCGCCGAACGCTTACGCTTGCGCCTGCGGCGCTTGCCGCTAGGGTTGGAAAGATCGTAGTTGAGCAACCCGGTGCTTTGAGAGATGGTGTCGGACTTGAGCAATCCGCCATCCCCACGCCTGGCGACCACGCGGCCAACCTGTTGCTCCGATATCGGCGCGTGCATGTCGCCTTTCTTCAACCACTTCTTGAGTTCCGAAATCGTAACCTCGGTAACGGCGCACAGGCGCTCATATCCCAGGCCGTCGTAATGGCTCTCCAGATAGTGCTTGATGACTTTCTCGGCGCTGGGATAGGCCAAAAAGACCTTATGCTCGTCGAAGCCCTTGTCGACACCATCGGCGTCAAATTTGTCCTGATCGACCACCCAGACGCGATCGGAAGCCGGGTGCTTGCCAACATAGCAGTCGACTTGCATCCCGTCGGCACCCAGGGTGCGGCGGATATACCCATACGCCGCAGGCATCTTGACGCCCTGCTTGATGCCGAAGCGGTCCTTTTCCTCCCTCCGGCTGCCCTTGGCATTCTCGATCGTGATGGGCAGGCCCTTGTAGCTGAACTTGCCCTTCTTGAAATTGCCGAGCTTCCGCTGCATCTTATCCGGATGCGGGTTGGTCTGCGCGGCAGCGTCGGCAATGTCCTTGGCAGTCAAGGTTTTGTGAACCGATGACGGCTTTGTTGCCGGCTGGTCCGGTAGCCGACTGACGTTGCTTCGCGGCCGAGGCGTTCCTGTCGGCGCTGCTGCGCCACGCCTTGCGGGCTGGTTCTCGCCGCTGGGCTTGGACTTCTGCGGAGGACCTTCAGGACTCGGCTGACCAGGCTGAAGCGCCGTTCCATCCAAGATTTGATCCAGGCGCATGACGTTGTTGCCCGAATACACCAGATGCGCGTCACCATCTTCGATCGGCTCCAGTCCCATCGAGCTTCGCGCCTCGTTGATCGTGATAACCCCATCGTGAAGCTGGACCTGGTGTATCTGCGATTGTTTGACCTGATCCGGTTCGGCCCTGGGAAGGAACACAAACTCAATATCACCGAAGCCGCACTTCTCCTGTATAATGGTGTCCATAATGTCGTCTTTCCACCACGACATCAGGGGGTAGAGACCTTCTTCTTCGGCGGTCTCCTGGCTTTGATTCGCCGTGGCCCGATTGGTCTGGTGGACAAACGGCGTTGGGCTGACGCTAAAGGCGTAGCAGCACAGACGGACCAACAACTCGTCCCGCTGACTCCACAGGCTTTCGCCCGAGGCGTTCTTGATATCGAACGGTTTCATGCCGCCAGGCACAAACCGAACCTTGGACTTCAGCGTAAGCTGGCCAGAGAGCAAGGCGTCAAAGTGGCCCTGGAAGCTGGCAATTTGTCTCGGTGTCCAGTTGTCGGGCACGGTGACGATAAGCTCGGGCATCGACCCTGCACGCCAGAACTCAAGCTGATAGAAAGTCTTCCGAATGGCCTCGGTTGTCTCGGTCAGGATCTGCTCTATCTGACTGTAGCCGAAGACTGGCAGGTCCGGCCTTGGCCGCATCATGGGATACATCAGTTCATCGGCCGAGAGATTGACCATCGGCAAACCTTTTATGATCTGCTGAAAGGCCGGCTGCCGATGCTCGTAGACGATCCCGCTGGCGTCCTGGCGGTAGGTCGTGTCGGGCCTACGCCCAGTGTCGTCGATCAACGGAAAGATAGTCCCTCCGTCCAACACCTGCGCTTGGCGGACCGTGCCGCCCAAGTCACGCTCTATGAACACGCTCGGTGCGTCGACACAAAACAGGTCGTCCAGCAGCTTGCGAGTCCATTGGGAGTATGACAGGATGCCATCGGGCCGACGGAAGAAGGCGCGCATCTGGTCTGCGGCCTTGGAGGACGCCCGTGGCTTGCCCTTGACCTGAATGGTCCAGGGCAGACGCAGTAGTTGGTCCTTCCGTGTCTCAATTATGGTCGACAGCACTCCCCAAGATTGGCGCATACCCCGGAGGGTGCCCACAAGATTGAGGCGCTGGGGAACAAAGTTGAGATTATAGCCGACAGGGAAATCCCATTCCCTCGGCACGTTGTAGTATGGCGGCCCAAAGGGCCAAACTGGCTCCATCGGGCTATACCACACGCTCTCCATATTCACGTCGTCGATCCACGGCGGCGGCTGGTCGGGGCGCATGAAGTCATATTTCGACGGCCGAGGTCCGTTCGGCGAACCAGAACCAATATTGGCGCCGAATTGCATCCCTGGCGTTGAACCGAACCACGACTTGTCTTTCCGCCCAACCGCAGGATTGCCGTTCGGCCGCATGTTTGGCCCTGTCGGCGCCCGAGAGTTGGTATACTGGCCCATCAGGCCGAAGCCTGGACTCATGTGCGCCAGAGAGCTTTGGCGGCCGCCACCACGGGGCGCTTTGTGCAGGTCTTGTTCCTGCGCCCATTCGCCGAACGAACCTGGGCCTCGGCCCTTCTGAGCGTCTTGCGCCTCCCGCAAAGCGGCCAAGAAGTCATCGTTGGTGAAATCAACCACGGAACGGTGTCTCGCCCTTGACGACATAGTTCCGATGGTAGCAGGTCTTCAACCCCGAGGGGTCAAAATGCTCCTCCACGGCGCGCTTGGCACCGCCAAGATACGGATAGTCGTCGAAGATCATGACGCCGCCGAACACCAACCGCGGCCAGAGATACTCGAACACGGACTTGTAGCTCGTGTATTGGTCACAATCGACGTGGACGAGAGCGAGCGGCTCAAGGTCCGGTGGGCAGGTCTCGGGAAACACGCCGATGTGAAGCTCCGCCAGCGGCATCAGGGAACGGATACGCCCCACGGTGCCGGCAGGCGGCTCAAACTCGCCGATTTTGTGCGTGTCATACTCGGGTGTATAGACCGGCATTCCGCTAAACGTATCAAACAGGTGCAGGTTCCGACCTTGCGGCAGCGCAGCACGATAGAGATACTCGGCGCTTCCTCCAAGGTAAACCCCGACCTCGGCAAAAGCCCCTGGTGGCGAGACCAAGGCAAGCTGATACATCGCGGCGCATTGTGCCCGATCTACGATCGTGACGAAATTTGTCACAGCGGGTCTCCCGCCAGCACGGCTTCGGCAAACAGTTGCGCCCTTGGCGCTCGTCCAGCACACGCCGGGTGCCAGAGGAACTCGCCGTCGGTCACCTGTGCGCCCGGCGGAATGGTTTCGCCACAGGCGCAGCAGAGACGGTGTGTTGTGCCGAGGGTCTGCGACAGCGCCTTCTCATAGAAGTCTTCAAGCTCGTTCTCGAAGACCTCCGGGGCGACCAGTTCCTGGTTCGGCGCCAGGCGAACGTCACCGTCCGCCGGAATATCAAAGGCTTTGGTCCGCAACCTGCGGCTCACCATGTCGTAGTAGTCCATCACGTTGACGCCGGGCTGAACCTCGGTCCACATCTGGCGGCCAAGGGCCAGCGACATTACGCAGTCGTCATGTTCGCCCTCGGGCGCGCTGTAGCGCACGCCGGTTCGGCCTTCGACATACTCAAATAGGGCCAGTTCCGTCGGAATGATCCCCTGGGGGAATTGGATCTCGTGACTTTGGATGCTGACGGCCAGACCTTCCATGAGCTTCTGCTTGCTCGGGGCGCTGAAGTTGTAGCCCATGAAGTTGCCGTGGCCTACCTGGAGTTCCTCCAACACCGGATCACCGACGCCCGTGCTGTCGACCAGACACGGAACGTCCTCGCCGACAATCTGCCAAATCGCCTGGATGCTCTTGCGCCACGGTATTCCGCGCCAGCGATGATGCGCACAGACTTGGCCGAGCTTATTCAACCCCGTCACAACCAGCCAGTCGTGCTTTTTGGCCAAATCAACACCGAATGCAACCGCTGGTCCAGGCGCAACTTCTCGCGTGTCCGACGTGCAGGCGCGAATATGATCGAGGCCGAAGGGATTGCCGGTGTCATCACCAGGTTCCGCGAAATAAAGCTCGCGAAAGATGTTCTCGGGCAGGTTCGCCCGGGCGTCTTCGATTTCCTCGGCGTCAAGCACGCCGCCGGCCACAGCATCGTCCGCGGTTATCTTGCTGTAGTGCATCTGCGGGTAGATGCCCGACTCCGCCCGGCGCGCCAAGGTATAGAACCAGTTCTTCCGCCCCTTTACGTTGCCGATGATACGAACCGGGCCACGTGTAGCGGTGAGGGTGCTTCGCACGGCGTGCCAGGAGTCCTGGCTTATACGACTCGCCTCGTCGATAATGGCGGCGTAAACGTCTTCGCCGTAGAGTGCGTCGGAATTGTCGGCGGACTTGAACCAAATCCAGGTGCCGACCATGGTCTGTATTCGGGGCGTCGGCGTGTCGTAGGCCGAAAAGCTGCCCTTGGTCAAACCGGTTTTGATACGGCGATAGGCGATCTCGGCCTGATTGTATCCCGGCGCCACCCACCAGAAGTTCTGCCCGGCTTTTCCCATCAGGGCCTTCTCAATAAGCCAGGCGATGGCCGAAACCGTCTTGCCAGATTTTGTCGACGCTTCGATGAGGCCGTAACGCTGGGGGCAAAACATCGCCTCCAGTTGTTTCGGATACATATAAGGCCGGATGTAGTTTGTCATCGCTCCGCGAGCAGCACAAAAAGACCCGAGGAAAGGTTTGACCCTCGCCTCGGGCTAGTTTGGAATTACCCAGGAAACACTACCATAGGCACGCCGATGCCGTAAGGCGGCAGACCAGGAACTCGGTGCGAACCATCGCGGGACCGTGCGCCTAGCCTATAGGGAGACTATGGCGAGCGGTCAGCGGCAGTCAATACGGGTTTCACACATCCGTGAGGAAATTTCGCAAAATATATGCCTTATCCGCTGGCAGGCGCTTCGCGAGCTCGGAAATACCGTTCAAGTAAATCCTTGCCGCAAGCCGCGCATCTATCCGTTCCGCCAATGCGATCTTCACGTAAGAGTTGACATGGCGATTGCCCAAGGGTGTAACCAGACTGCGCGCATGGACTATCCGGCGGCAACGAGGATCGGAAATCAACGATACCGAGCAAAGTATCGTATCCATAATAGCAACCTCGGACGGTGCGATCGCTGGGACCCTGATCCGTTCGCGATTGCTGGCGCGATAGGTGTCGGTATATTCGGGCCAATAGCTTCTGTAGCCTGACGGCAACGGGCTTCTTATCTGCATACATAGAAGCCGACCACCGGCCCAGGTGAGCCAACGGTCGATTTCCTCCGGCGTGGCCGTAGGTGTGGTTTTCCATATAGGTTTTCCTATGGTCGTCACCGACTTTGTCGGCGGATTGGGTATCAGCATGATCTTACCATGGAATATGACCGTTGGCAGGGTAAACAAGCAAATGTGAAGCGGACAGCGGGTTCAAACTTTCGTGAAGACCAGGCGCAGGCGGTGGGGCGCCGGGCGCAAGCGCCCGACAGATGACGAGCGGATAGGCCCGGACTCCTAGGGCCTTCTCGACCACCGGGATGTAGAGGTCCATGAGCTTCGGCATGGCGACAGCGACCCAGGTCAATTTTACCTCGATGACTCGGGCGGTGCCGTCGGGCAGCATGGCGACAAAGTCGGGAGCGCAAGCATTGCGGCCGAAGAAATCGGCAAACTGGAACCAAGGGTTGTGTTCCAGGGCCGTGAAGCGACCTTTGGCCCCGTGGTAGAGGAGTTCTTTGCCAACTCGGCGCTCGTAGGTCAGGCCCAGCTTGGCAGCAGCGTTGGAGCCTCGGGCCTTGCCCCAGGGGCTGGCATCCAGCCGCTTCGCCCACAGGAGGTCGACAACGACTCGGTAGTCCTCCCGTGGCGCGAATGGCTTCATCCGAGGGTCCTTTTATCGTGTATGCTCTTGCGTGACGCTAGGATATATGCCTAAACTGACGTTGGTCTCGGCAATCCACGCACATACCGTGGTCTGTCGTCAGTCCCGTGGCCACGGACAAAATAGGCGTAGAGAACCATCGCGTTCCAGGCGACGGCGATCATATGATGGGCCGAGGTCTCATCGAAGTCTTCGTTCTTCATCCACGCCAGAGCGTGCCGTTGAAGGCAGCCGTAGACCTTCTGCCAGGACATGCCGCGTTCCCAGTTCCGATGGGGATACTTCGTGGGACCGCCGGCTGGGCCGCCGGCCTTGGTGCAATGCTCTGCCAGGGCGAGGATGAAGTCCGGGTCGACAAGCTCGACCAGCGGCTTGCCGCTGTTGTAGCGCAGCCCGCCGCCATCGCCTGCGACAGCACCGTCGCCCATGCCTGGGGCGGAGTGGTCGTCTTCGGCCTTCCATTTGCGCCTCGGACGCACTGCGGCCTTGGCCAGATCGCCGGTCTTGGCGACAGCCCGCTTGATGTCCGAGGGTTTGTCCTTTCGCTTGGTTCGGGTCTTCGACATACGGACCGCAGGCTTGAAGACTTCGTTTTCGCTCACAGGACCCACTCCAGCGCGGCGACGCCGGACTCTTCGGCCATCTCAATGCTCAGGCCGGGGAAGTCCTTGTGCCACGCTGGCGTGACCTCGCCCATCGGGTGATAGATGACCCGATGTATGCCGCTGTTGATAAGCAAGCCCATACATTGCGGACAGGGTGGACCGCCCCAGGGCGCGCCTCGGACACAGTCCCACGTCCACAAATAGAGCCAGGCGCCTCGGATCGCTGTGCCATTTTTCGCCGCGGAGGCGACAGCGTTGGCCTCGGCGTGAACCATCATCTGCCTCTTTCGGGGCCGGTCGTTCAGCCGCTCGTCAGAGTCGTCGACGCCCTCCGGCAGGCCGTTGAACCCGGTGGCCAAGATCCGCCGGTTCTGCACAACCAGCGCGCCGACCTTGGTCGTCGGATCTTTCGACATTCCGCTCGCGCGCTTGGCGATGTCCATGAAGAACAGGTCCCATCGGCGCCGCTGGCGGAGGCGGTCCTCGCCGCCAGGAGACCGCTGACCGCTTGCGAGGCCGTTGTTTTCATCATCATCATACGATGTAGGCATTGAAGTTCCCCTGAGTGACCGAAGGTGGAACCACCAGGGCAGGTCAAATCCTGGTGGAAAGCAATCGCAAGGTGGACGTTGGCGCCGACAATCTAATCGCAGGCGACACCTGTCGTTGACATACGGACCGGCGACGCCTGGCGCCCGGCGCTAGCCTTCGATAATCTCCGCGTCGGCTACTTCGCGATCGACACGGATTGGTGTGCCGAAATTAATCGTCACGTTGGCGGGCGTAGTGGCGGTCGGAAGGGCCTGCTTGACCGGGGCGATGGAGCGATCCAGAGCCGTTTCCGCAATCCGCCTGAGTTCCTCCGTCCGCATCCGCTTGCGCTGATCGGTGTCCTCTAGGCGTTCGATGATCTCATCGACGGCCATCTCACCCATGTCCGTCAGTTTGTCTTGCATCCGCCCAGCGTCCGACAGCATCGACGTGATGATCTGTGCCTTGTAAGTCTCGACCAGGTCGACGAACGTCGGATCGACCATGAGTTGGGTCAGCCGAGCCTCGGTGCAGCCGATGATCTGCGAGACCTCCTTTTGGGTCCGGCCTTCGGCCAACAACAGGGCCTGCCGGTGGTGAATGGCGCGGAGCTTCTGGAGGATGGGGACCGCGACCTTCGGCGCATCGGCCATTTGGCCCAGGTCCGACGCCTGAAGCTGCCGCGTGACTTCGATCAGCAAGGGTTCGGCAACCGCCCCACGGCTCGGTATCAGGTCTCGCTTGGTCATCGGTTGGGTCTCCTTCGGCCCATGAGATTTAGCGCCGCTTGATTGCGCGATTATAGATGCTTAACGCCAGGGGCGCAAGGACGGCTCCGGTGCGCGAGCGCCCTGCTGGCGCGCTGGGGGATAAGGGACTTTAGACATATGCTGAAAAATGGCAGGTTGGGCCGAAGGTTTGCGCCCTGCGGCGCCCTGCGGATCGGACAGATCGTAAGGTGTATGCGATAAAAGTCCCGAGTTTCGGTGAGGGGTGCCAGCACCTTTCCGTATCGTTTCCAACGAAAGGGACCCAAGGCCGGCACCCCTTAGTGTCGTTGGAAACGTTACCTTCGGCTTGGTTACGTTGGAAACGACACGAATGGCCGATGGTTACGTTGGCTATGATACCGCAGGGCGATGGTGTCGTTGGATATGATACGGACAGGGCAAGGCGAGGCGGGCCGATGATATGGTTGGCAACGATGCTATCGCAGGGCGTGGTGTGGCGTGCCACAGGGCGGCGAGCCGTGGTGCTGTCCGCAGGGCGGGTGCGAAGCATACGGCCGTATGACCCAAGGGTGCGCTGCAAGCGTAATGGTTCCGAATGCAACAACGTCGCAGGGAGGCTGCAAGGTGCCGTGGGGCGGGCGCGGTGCGCCAGGGTGCCAAGGTAGCGCCACGGCACAGGGGCGCTAGGCGAGCTTCCTAGGGGCCGGACGATGGGTGTTCGCATTGTATTCATTGTGGCGGAAACTATAACGAACCACGCAACCGTAACCGCAGGGTGGAGCGGCAGGGCGAGCGGAAGGCATATCTGGAAGGTCGGTTTTGGGCACATGCCTACCAGCCGCTAACATGCCTCTTGCGGGCGCTAGGAAGGCGCTGTGGGCCGGTGCGACAGCGTGGCGCTACCCCTATAGCGGGGCAGGGTCTTACAACGCCCTTGGCGGGCTTCCTAGCGGCTCGGCGCAATGGTATGCGCTGGCACGCAGGGCGAGCCGAAGGATACCGACTGGTAAGGCCGGCTACTTGTGCGATTGTATGCGGCCGAGGGTAAAAGAAAGCCCGCCACAAGGGCGGGCCAAGTGAAGCTGGGGCGGGCTTGGCGCTAGGCGGGCGGGAACAATGCAGCGCGGATCATGTCGCGTATGTCGGCCGCCTGCCGCGAGTCGATACAGAAGACAAAGCCATGGGAACCGTAGGCTTCTGGCATTACCCAAAGCGGCAAGGCTTTGCCGAAGCCCGCTTCCTGCATGTGCTCGTTCCGCTGGTTGAGCAACACGCCACACTTCGTCATGCTGACTTCGCCATCCTCCCAAACGCGGAAGATGTGACCTTCCTTCTGTGCCTCATGCTGCCCTTTGGCGTGGTATACAGCTAGAGCGTTGGCAAGGGTTGTGAGGGCCATTTCAGCGGTCCTTTCCGACCAAGACAACGATGGGTGCAGGCTTGTCGACAACAATCACGTCGACCAGGGAGGCAAAGGCTTTGCCCTGCTGCGTCACAAGGACAACGTTGTCGTCGACCTTGGCAAGCAAGGCTTTCAATTCGCCTACGGTCATAGTCATGGTTCAATCCCCTGTCCGGCGGAATTGCCGGGAAGCATGCCCTACTCTGTCCGTAGGCTTGACGTCAAGACAAAGAAAAGGGAGGCCAAGCTGGCCTCCCCCTTCCGCCGTAGCCTGTCGCCAGACCTTACAGCAGGCTTTCGCCAGCAAGTGCCTCCGGCTTGGCTTCCTTGCTCGCCGCCGCCTGGATCAAGTCAAGCTGGGCTTGGACACGATCCGCATACTGCGGCATGGACAGGAACGTGGTCACGAACTTCTCGCGCGCGGCGACGCCTTCCGCCCGGCGGACCTTGAACGCATCATCGCTTTCTCCCTTGGTCTTCGAGGGCAGTGGCGTGGCCGTGACCTTGTGGCCCTTCGCCTTGGGGATCAGACCAGCCGCGACATCCGCGTTATGGTCCGCCACAAGCTGCACCCAAGCTTTCCAGCCGGCTTCCTGGCGCTGCCGCTCCAGCGTCGATTGGCGCGGAGTGTCGCCAACCGCCGGGGCATAGCCTACAAACGCGGCAGCGATGTCTGTCGCCGTCAAAGGCGCATTCTCGGCACGTTCGGCATCGGTTGTCGCCTTCGCCAGCCGCTCGCTGCGGGCTTTGATATTGGCGTTCATGTTGTTGGCGAATTGCCGGTGATAGGCAGAGTTGAGGACCGCCGCCATGGTGGCGTCCATCACCTGCCCGGCCGCGAAATTCAGCGGCAGGGTCACGTTCATGCCACCAATTTCGCGAACGATGGTGGCAACAGCAGCAGCGGGCGCGGCGGCCGCCTGCGGTGCGCTGTTCTGTGCCTGCGGCTTGGCGTCAGCATGCGCCTTGTGGTCAACCTTGGCGCGTTCTTTGGGCAGTGTCTCGCTCATAGTAGGTATCCCCTGGTATGTGGGGGAGGCCATAGCCCCCGCCCTGCCGCACCATGCGGCAAAGCCAACCTAGTGCCTTGCGCCAAGATATGCAAGTGGCTTGGGACCTACGGACGGAGAAAAACGCCAAGGCCAAGACCGCAGGGCGCACCAGGGCGCTGGCCTTGTGCCATGCCTGACGCTGCACCTGACGCCTTGTGCGACGGCATGTTTCACGTCTCATGTGACGCGATGACTGTCGCCTCACATTGCGCCATAGCTGACGCCTTACCTTGCGCCATGCCTCATGCGTTGTCTCATGCCTTGTGTGGTGTGTTGTCCGACGCGATGACTGATTCAACCTATTCGCCTGACGAACGCATATGCTCTTGCGTGACGCTCACGCATATACTTTGCGCGCCAGCGTCCCTTGGCCGAATCCCTTGGCCCAAGGTTCGGAGTTTCTTACTCGGAAAAAAAAAAAA
>QGNH01000479.1_pt1 | contig 64732 bp, 93 predicted proteins | sample 1735481 | NCBI WGS metagenome assembly QGNH01 (sample SAMN09239004, study PRJNA386568) | Viral metagenome, whole genome shotgun sequencing project.
TTTGTCCTAGTCCACCTGGCGCGCCGGCAATCCCGCCGGCGCGCTTTTCCGTCACAATCTGAAAGGTTCAATCCCATGCAACAATCATCGTGGCAGACTCTCGCATCGGCGGCGGCGCTCGCCTTGTGTCTCGCGGCGGCGCTCGCATGGTCGACGCCAGCTCCGGCGCGTGGCTATCACGTGCCGCGTTTCCATCACGCTCGCATCGATCTGTCGCCGGCCGGGCATATCCTGGCGCGGCATCGTCACCCATGGAAAGCGCGCTTCGGCGCATTCTAGGTTCCTTCGCTGATATTTCCCTGTCGGGCGGTATTCTTGTTGAATATCGCCCGATTTGCGTTTATATCTACATTGCGGAATATCCCGCATTTTTCGAAAGGCAAAGCCTATGAGCTCGATTCTTGCATCCCGCGCCATGTTGACGACTCTTCGGATTCGCCAATGGTCCGCGCGCAAGCTTGACCGCAAGGTCACTGATGAAGTCAACGCCGCGCACCATGCGAGCGCCGACGCCGGGCGCTACAATAAGTCTCTTGTGGCGAAAGACGCACTCGCCAAGATTCAAACGGTCGCCAACGGCGCGCGCGATTTTCTCTATTCGCAAACGTCGCCATGGGGCGACGACGGTCCGCGGATTCTCTCTGCAAAGCAATATCTGCATTTCACTGCAGGACTCGCTGCAAAGCGCGATGAATTCGCCGACGCCGTGTCGGCTTTCGTCGCCGCTTATCCCGCGACCGTCGCCGACGCGCGGACGCGCTTGAATGGACTCTTCAATGAGTCCGATTATCCCGCGCCGGCCGATATCGCGGCGCGGTTTTCGTTCGATACCGAGATTCTGCCGATTCCGGATTCGGCCGATTTTCGCGTCGACCTGGCGCAAGGTCAGGCGGACGATATCCGTGCGGCAATCGAGGCGCGAACGGCGGACGTTCTGCAGAACACTCTCCGCGACGCGTATGCTCGAGTCGCCGACGCCGTCGGGAAAATGGCCGAAAAGCTTTCGGCATATAAACAGGCGAGCGCCAAAGGCGAGCGGTCCGAAGGAGTCTTTCGGGATTCGCTTGTCGACAACGTGCGAGAGCTCGCCGCGATTTTGCCGGCACTCAATCTAACGGATGATCCTAACCTTGCCGCGGTCGCCGATCGGATTACGCGGGAGCTAACGGCCGTCGACGCTGAACACCTGCGCATTGATGCAAGGGCGCGCGCGACCGTTGCCGCGTCCGCTGCAGCGATTGCGGCGCAAGTCGGCGCTTACATGCAATAGGACGAAACGGGCGCGCCTTGCGCCCGTCGCGCCGTACCGCGGCGCCTGATGAGTCCGAACGGAATCTCAGTAACCTACCGAAAGGCTATTTCCATGAATCTCGCCAAAGCCGCAAAGGCAATCGAAGCTTACACGCTCGACGATATCCCATGGTTTCTTTGGGGCGCGCCAGGCGTCGGAAAATCGGACGTGGCGGCGCAAACGTTCGCCAAGCTGAATCTGCCAATGATCGACGTCCGCGCCGTTCTGCTAGACCCGGTCGACTTGCGCGGACTCCCAATGGTCGACGCCACTAACGCGACCGCGAAATGGGCGACTCCTGATTTTCTGCCACGCGTCGACCGCGACGGACCCGTCGGCGGTTTATTCCTCGATGAGCTCAACGCGGCGCCGCCGTCGACGCAAGCCGCGTGTTTCCAATTGATTCTGAATCGCCGACTTGGCGAATACGTCATGCCGGCGGGCTGGCGTATCGGCGCGGCTGGAAACCGGCAAGGCGACCGTTCGGCCGCTCAACGTATGCCGTCGGCGCTCGCCAATCGTTTCGCCCATATCGACGCGGACCCCGATATCGCGACCTGGCGCGCGCACGCCAACGCGACCGGAGTCGATCCGTTAGTCGTCGCGTTCCTGGCGTTTCGTCCTGAGCTCCTGCACAAAATGGAAGGTTCGGATCTGCGTGCCTTTCCGACTCCTCGTTCCTGGACTCAGGTCGCCAAGGTCGCCGGCAAGGCGCCGGATGATTTGCGCGGCGCGCTTGTCGCCGGTTTAGTCGGCGACGGGCCCGCGGGCGAATTCGAGTCTTTCGTCCGCCTGTATCGGACCTTGCCGCCTATCGCGTCGATTATCGCGGACCCGAAAGGCGCCATTGTGCCGACGGAACCGGCGACGCTTTACGCGGTCGCAATCGCGCTAGGGCGCTACGCCACGCGCGCGAACCTTTCGGCGATTCTCACATACGCCAAGCGCTTGCCGAAAGAATTCTCAATCGTGCTAATGCTCGACGCCGTCAAGCGTGACCCGACGTTATTGGAAACGCCTGATTTTGTCGGCTGGGCGCGGGATAATCAGGACGTGAACCTATGACCGCGAACCTATCCCAGGCGGGCGCAAAGGCGCCCGCCACGCGGCCGGCGCCTGGCAACGGGCAATCGGCCGCTTTCGTCAAAATGACTCGTTGCCGGTCTCGGCTGCTCATTACTCAGCCTTTCTTTGGCACGCTCGCCTTACAGCTGCGAATGATCGAGGAGGATTCGCCGGCAAATCCGACTATGGCGACCGACGGCGCGCGGCTTTTCTTTAATCCGCGATTCACCATGGCGCTAAGCGAACCGGAGACCGTCGGAGTCATTGCGCATGAAATATATCATTGCGCAATGCTACACCACACGCGGCGCGGCGCGCGTGACCCTAAGCTCTGGAATATCGCGGCGGATTACGCGATAAACGTTGAGCTAATAGACTCCGGTTTCAAATTGCCGGCCGGCGCTTTGATCGATGCGAGATTCAAAGGCAAAGGCGCCGAGGAAATTTTCCGGATACTGGCGAAGCAAGCCAAGGCTAAGAAACCGGCGCCAGTATCTGCAGGGGCGCCAGGCGGATCCGGGAAGCCTGGCGCCGGCGACCCGCTCAACGGCGCCGGCGGCATGGGAAAGATTCTCGACGCGGCGGCGCCCCATGAAGCGGCCGCGATTGAAGCGGCCGAGTCCGACTGGCAAAGGAACGTCCGCCAGGCGGTCGCGGTCGCGCGCGGTCAAGACGGCGGCAAATTGCCGGCCGGTATCGCCCGCCTGATCGATGAACTCAACGCGCCAAAAATCGATTGGCGCGCGGAATTGCGACGTTTCACTGATGAGAGCTCGAGTCGCGATTATTCATGGTTGCGGCCGAACCGGCGCCATATCGCGGCGGGTTTAATCCTTCCCGGATTAGTCGCCGATCGGCCGAGTCATGTTGTTTTCCTAGTCGACGTTTCCGGGTCTATGGATATCGAAGCGCTGGCGTGCGTTTCTGAGATTCAATCTGTTTTGGATGAGGGCGCCGCTGACAAAGTTACGGTCGCCTATGCCGACACGAAGATTCACGCGCCGCCGCAAACGTTCGAAGCGGGCGACCTGCTAGTCGTCGACGCCAAGGGCGGGGGAGGAACGTCTTTCCGCCTGGCGCTAGATTGGGCCCGCGACAACGTTCCGGACGCATCGGCGATTGTCTACCTTACGGACGGTTATACGAGCGATTGGGGCGACGCGCCCGCTTGTCCGCTGATCTGGGCGATGACGGGCGACCCGGGAAACGCGGCAAAGGTATCCACGGGCGCGCCGTTCGGCGAGTCGATATTCCTGGGCGAGTGATGCGACGGCAACGCCTGGCGAGCTCTGCCAGGCGTTGCAGCCGCACCATGCGGAAAACCGCGCCGGCGGAATCCGGCAAGCTTGAAAGGTTGATTCCAATGAACGCCACGATTCACACTGTCGCCGCTTGCAGCGGCCTACACTCCGCCGTTGTCGATATCGGCGACGGCGGGCGCGTGTTCCCGGGATATCTCGACGCGGCCGACGCGCTTGAAGCTGGGCGCCGTTTCGCCCGCGCCATGGGCGCGGACCCGGGCGCGACCGGCAAGCATGGGACCGATCGGCGATCGGTCCGCCGCATGGTCCGCGCGGTCAAGCATGCTTGGCTCAATAGTGAGGGCGCCTAGCACGCCAGGCGCCGCCGCCTTGCTACCTATACCGCCGGGCGCCGCAAGGCGCCTGGCGAGCTCGCCCGCGCGCCGCCTGGCGCGCCTTTGAACCTATGGCGCCGCCGGCGCCAGGAAAGGAATCCGCATGCCGCTTCGAACCTATGACTCAACGTCGACGGTCTATCACTCCGCGGACTGGGGACTCCTCGTTTCCGTCGGATGGATTACCGCGACCGTCGACATTGTCGGATATTTTGGACGGAATGGGCAACCGCCTGGACGGCACGGCGCCAGAATAAAACAGCCTATATGGGCCGATGATCGACGGATATCGTCGGCCTATATATTGACTTTCAGGATATTTTCTGCGCTTAATATTCCGTCAAATGCTGCTATCCCCTGTCAATCCAACCGAAAGGCTTCAATCCATGGAATCAACCGCTCTCGTTCCCTACACTCCGCCCGCGGCCGTTGCCGCTCTACCGCCGGTCGACGTTTATGTGCCGGCCGTCACCACGAACACCGGAATTCTTGCCGCAAGCATCGGCCGCAAGGCTTTGCTTGCCGCGGTCACTCAGGCCGCGACCGTTATCGAACGGCGCAACACCATTCCGATCCTGTCGAATATCAAGCTTTCATCCTGCAGCGATATGGTCGCCGTCGAAGGCACCGACCTGGATGCGACCGTCCGCGTCACCGTGCCGGCCATCGTCGATTGCCGGCCGTGGACAACGACGGTTCCGGCGCACATTCTGCAGGACGTTCTGAAAAAATCGGCGGCGGAATCGGTCGACCTGATTCTCTCGACCGAGCTCACCAAGAAGGGCGACAAGGTTCTCTCGACCGTCGAATCCGTGAAGGTCAAGCTTGGCGGCGTCACCGTCACGCTGCAGCCGCTTCCGTCGACTGATTTTCCGATCATGGCCGATGCTTCGATGAAGGCCGGGTTCACCCTGCCGGCAACGGCTCTACTTGCCGCCATGGACGACGTCGAATTCGCGATCTCGACCGAGGAGACTCGCTACTATCTCAACGGCGTTTATCTCGAAGCGCGCCGGCCGACACGTGGTTCGCCCGTGGCGATCCGCGCGACCTCTACCGACGGGCACCGCCTGGCGTCCCGTGATCTGCCCGTCACTCTCGACGGCCGCGCCTGGGGCGCCGCCATCAAGGGCAAAGGCGTGATCGTGCCGCGGGCGACGCTCGCCGCCATGGCGAAAGTGTTCAAGGCGGCGAAGGCGAAGAAAGGCGAGCATTCCACGCCACAGGTATCGGTGGCGATCGGCAAGGAACGTATCCGCTTTGCATCGGGCGGAATCACGCTCACGTCGAAGCTGGTCGACGGAACATTCCCCGACTATGCCCGCGTGATCCCCGCCGGCAATGACAAGGTGGCGACGATCGACGCGGACGCGCTTGTTGCGGCGATTTCCAGTGTCTCGACGATCCGGAGTGAACGCGGGCCCGCCGTCAAGTTTTCGCTGAAGCCTGGCGAGCTCACTCTCAGCGTGAGCAATCCAGATTCCGGCGGCGCCGTGACAACGGTCGCTTGCGACTACACCGGCGACGATTTCGTCACCGGCTTCAACAGCCGATTCGTGCTGGATATCCTGGCGCATTTCGCTGGACAGGCGGTCACGCTGCGCTTGGCGGACCCGGGCTCGCCGGCGCTGATCTGCGCCGCGGCGCGGCCGGAGCTCTTGACCGTGCTCATGCCGATGCGGGTTTAGCCGACCCAATTCGACCCATGCGGCGCCCGGAATCGCCCGGGCGCCGCCGCTCTTCAACCGAAAGGATTCGCCCACCCATGCCCATGAACCCGCAATCCCGAGTTTTCCCCGAATACTGGCGGAACCTGCCAAGCGAGCGCAAGGGCGCGCGCGGCTGCGCGAATTCTCTTCTACTGCGCCGATGATCGGCGCGGCGACCGCAGGAGGTGCACCATGACGACAACCAACGAAACACGCCGCAGCGATTTCTACCGCTGGCGTGAGGCTATGGGTTTCGACGGCAAAGGATCCGTGAAAGCCGGCGCGCTGATCGGGCTAACCAAAGGCCGGGCGATCGACCTTCACTCTGGAAGGGCGCGACCTACCGAGACCGAGCTCCTAGCTATGTCGGCGGCGCGCGCTGGCTTGCCACCGTGGACGCCGGAGCTTGACCACGCGATAGCGCTTGTGGGGAGGCTAATTAACGGCGTGGCAGGCGCTCAAGATATCTTCGAGCTCAACCGCCTCGCCGAAACCGCCCGCGCCCGTGCCGAGGCCGGAGAATGATTGGCTGGCTCAAGCACCGTCTGATCGTGTCTGGCTGGCGACGGCCACGCACGCCGGCGGAGCTCGCCGATATGGTTCTCCACCGAGGAATCCAGACAGCCCTGAAATACGCTGCCCAAAACGGCGGCGGCATCGAGCGATTCGTTCTCGCCGGCGAAATGATGGTGATGGACGACCTAGTCCACAACGCGCACCAACGGGCGAGCGCCTACGTGATCGAGGGGAAGACGATACAGGCGTCCCGCATGCTCGCCGTGCAGGATATGTCAAAGACGATCCGTGCCCAACTTGGCTACGAGGTGGCGAAGGAATTCCGGGCCCGGGTGATGTCGCTGCCGATCATGCTGCTACTCAGCGAAGAGGCAATTCAAGCGGTCAACAAGAGGCTAAGCGCCTAGCTCCGAGAATGTCGTAGTCGGGCCGTCGTAATTGAACATGCGCCAGCCCGACTGCTTCCCGCGGCGCCGCTTCAGCGCTGCCATTTCGACCTTGCCGGTCCATCGCTGCAGCTCGCGCTGCCACTCCGCATACTCTTTGGTCCCGGTCTCCGGCTCGCGCTGAATCAGCCCTTCGGTCGGATTGTGCAGACCGATGATGATATCGGCCATTTCCTCTAGTACGCCACCACCATAGATATCCTCGACGCGCGGCCGGCCGCTGCCTTCGCGCTTACGGCTCTCACGTGTCGGCTGCGCCAGTAGCAGGTTGACGACGCCGGTCTCCATGCCGACGGCTTTGAGCCGCCTGGCGGCGTCCCCAATCACTTCCATGGCGGTCATTTTGGGCGAGTCGCCGTCGAATAGCTTGACGTGATCCGAGGCGACGAAGCGCACCCCCTTCAGCTTCGCCATGACTCTGATCTTGGCGATGATGCGGCTCACCGTTTGTGATCCCGAGTCGTCGATTTCGATATTCAGGCGCTCAAGGCCGCGCGCCGCGTCGACGAGCTCAGCGAATTGCAATTCGTCGATCTCCCCGGATTCCTGCCCGCGCACGCTCACGCCGGAATCCTTGGCGAGCATGCGCCGGACGATATCCTTGGCCTTCATTTCCATTTCGATGAACAGGCTGGGTATCCCCTGCGTGGCGTCGAGCGAGGGCAACGAAACCGAGCGCAGGATCTGCGTGGCCAGTGCCGTCTTGCCGTGGTGCGATGGCGCCAGCAGGACCACGAGGTCGCCAGGCATCATGCGCCCGCAGATTTCATCGAGCGTCGGCAGGCCGAACGAAAAGCCCGGGGGCAAGCCGCCCTTGTAGGCCGCGGAGGTCGCGTCGATCGCATCGAACGCCGCCTCGCGGATGGATTTCAATGTCTGAATGCGCTTGCCGTAGGCGATATCGATCAAGCGCGAATCGGTATCGCGAAGCACGTCGTCGACGCTGGGCCCGTCAAATCCGGCGGTCGCCTGATCAATCAGCGTTTGCCCGAGGGATTGGAGCTGCCGCTTGCGCCACAGGTTCGCGATCGTCGTCGCATAGTCCTGCGCATTGGCGATCGTCGTCGCCTCAGCAGCGAGCCTGGCAACGTATTTCCGGAGGTCAATGTCGCCGATCTGGAGCGAGCCGTCGGCGCCAAGGTCCGCGGCGAGCAGCGCCGGCGTCGCCGACCCGCTGGTATCGAGCCGCTTGGCGAGCACCTGCCATATGACACGGTGCACGTGTTCGTAGAAATGCTCCGCCTGGACAGTTGCCTGCACGACAAAGTAGGCGGCGTTATTCACGATCACCGCACCGAGGAGCGCCTGCTCCGCCTCGATGCTTGTAGCCGCCGCCACGGCGTCAGCCATTCATTGACTCCAGTTTCACGGTGAACACAGTCTCAGATCGGACCTATATGCCCCGATAATCGTCCACTGCGCCGATAATCGAGTCCGGGTCGGGAGATCCAAGCATCAAACCTGGATCTCCCTCGCCGCGACGACTTCGGTGGCTTTGAGCAGATACATGAAAGCGGTCGGTCAACTGCGCCCGGTCACTCTACTGCACCTCTGCCGGTCACCCTCGAGGGGTCCGATAAGCCACCGCTTGTTCTAAGCACCCCGTCATCCCGGGCCGTGCTCTGAAAGGCGGTGCAGATTCGAGAATATAATCATAAAAGCTGGCCAATGCGAGCCTGAAGATTGAGAATTCCGAGGAGATGCACAGCCATGCACGCTGCCTCGGCGGCGTCGTTGTTCTTCACCAGGATTCCGCGGAGGCGGCACTGCTCCATGGCCTGCGCCTTGTACCAGCCGCGCTTGTCCTTGACCGTCTTCGGCGGCCGGCCGATGCCGACGCTCGAGCGCCACGTCACGACAGGTACAAAAATCGCAGGAATCCGACGCCGGAAAAGCAACCCGCTTGCCTCAAATACTACACCGTGCAGGAAATGCAGCGTCGAGACCTGAGTGTTGCCGACGGTCCGGCTCTTCAAGGATTTTCCGACCATGTCGGATTCCTCGATATAGAATTCCTTCTTCTCTATATTTCCCGGCATCGGCTTCTCGATCGCCGCATGCTGAGGCTTGTGTTCTTCGAGGAGAGCGTGAAGCTGGATGCGGAACCAATCGCAGACCGCTCCAGAATATCCGGCGTCAATGTCGCCGCGGCGCATATCCTTTGGCGGCTGGATAGGGCAGCGGAGCGCGCCTGTCTGCCAGGCGCGCCCGTCGGTGACTGCAAACCCCGTCGACGTCTTGGAGCAATCGAGCGCGATGACGCTCAAGCCGGTTCCTTGACCCTGCCGGCCGCGAGGTCCGCTTCATGAGCGAGCCGCGCACGCTCGTCCGACTGATCGCGGAGGTATGGCGGCCGCAGATCCTTCTCCGGCTCGCCACCGGTCGCCTGCCGAGCAGGATCTATCTCGCCAGCGATGCCGCCGCCGGTCAGGAGATCGGCGCCATCCACCGGTGCGCCGGCATCCAGTCCGGCATTTGCCATGCGGGCCCGGTCCTCGCTCTCGATCCGATCGGCGATCTGCTCGAGGGTCTCGGGCTGCTTGGCCTCCTTGACGTCGGCTGACTGCTGGTTGCCGTGACCGGAGTCCGTGGATCCGCCACCATTGTCCCGATGATCGTCGACCGCTCCACTGTCCGGATGATCGTCGACTTCCTTGAAATCAGCGTCGCCTTCATCAAGATCCACGGCGTCGGCGAGGTTCTCTCCGGCCTGATCCTGCTGGGTAGCCGCAGCACCAGCCTTGTTGCCCTCGATGAGCGTGCCCTGGCCTTCTGTGCCGGGCTTGGGTCGGAAGAGCTCGAGCGTCGCCGCGAAGGCGATATTTCCCTCGTGGTAGCCGGCCATGTACCGCTGGAGGAGCGGGCCCTGATATTTCTTGTTGTCGGGCGGCTCACCGCTGAGGCCATCGGCCTTTCCGTCGGCAAAGGCGCGATCATCAATCGGCGTGCGGTCGACGCCGTCGATGTCGAGGTTGAACTGGTCGCCCAGCTTGGACTGTTTCCATTTCGCCGCCTTGAGGATGCGCTCCAGGCTCTCGCGCACGCGCGCCTCGCCCGCCTCCGACTCGAGCTCGTTCATCACCTTGATCTGCTTGACGTCGCCGCCCTCGGCCTTGATGCGGGACTGGATCGTGCGGAACTGGTTGCTCGCCTCGTTCGCGGCCGCCTTCGCCCTGTTGAATTCGCGCTGGTGGATGCCGGCGAGCGCCTTCTGCATATCGTCGGTCAGCTTTTCGCTGTTGCTGCCGGCCGCTGGCGCCGCGGTAGCCGCTGCCGTAGCAGCCTTCGCCGCGGCTTTCTTCTGGGCGGCTGTCGGCTTGGCGGCCTCGGCAGCGCCGGAGCCACCGGCCGCCGCGGCTTTCTTCGCGGCACGGGCCGCGGCGAGCTCTGCGATCCGTTCGGGCGTCTTCGGCTTGTTTTTAGCTCCTGGGGTGCGCGGCATGACTGTCTCCGTACTCTCGGGTGAAGGGGGTTCCCCATGCAGGGGCATTTCCCGGATGATCTTACTATATCCCTCAATGAATGATCCGCCATCTATTTTCTTTTCCGGCGTCTTCCTCTTCAGGAATTCGGGGATATCAGGCGGCTGATCAATGTCCGGCAAGTGAGCCATCCGCCTTGCGGCCGCCGCTGTTCTGAGTCGCATCAAGGCCATGCTGGAAGCCTGCCGAGGCCGCGTTGACCAGCATCTGCGCTCGCTCCGTCAGGCAGTCCATGCAGTAGTGATCGTGGCCGGTGGCCATGAAATATCCGACGAGCCCGGCGCTGAGGTTCCCTGCCCAGATGATCTCGTCAAGATATTTGTTCTGAGACCCATCGATAAGGCGCCGCATGGCGTCCGTGAACGTCTCGACGAAGATCCGGCGCTCCTCGAGCTGCTGGAGGGTCGGCGCTCCGTCGCCAGCCATATGCTCTTCAGGAGGGTTGGCGAGGAACGCGATCGAATCGCGGTGCATCAGCGTCACCGCTAGATGCTGATCGAAATGCCTGCCGTGAAGATCGTTGTCAGCCACCGTCGAACTTCCCCATCTGATCGCCCCAACCATCGATTCCCGGTCGGGCCTGGCGGGCGAATAACTCTGCGGTCGGCAGGTCACCCGTGTACGCACGCACACGCTCATAGAATTCCTCTGGCTTCCGACTGTGCTCGCGCCGAGGCGAAATTATGATCTCGCGGACGCTTCTCGACTGCCGCAGGCTTTTCCCGCGGGCACCGATGACCACGAATTCCGCGTTTTTACGTGTCGTAAAACCTCCTCCCATATGAATATCCTGGAGCATGATGAAAAGCCCCGGCGCCTTCGGATTAAGCTTTATCCACGTAAATCCGATCGCCCGCGGCGTGAACCCCCATGCCTTCATGATCGGCAGGTGCCTGCCCAGCACGAGCATCGGACCGGTGATCCACAGGAAGAGGATGGCAGGCCCGTCGGCGAGCAGCTCCTGCACCGGCATGTCGACGATCGCCTGGTTGTGCATCGTCTTGTAGTAGCGCGCGGCGTTGCGTCCAGGCGCTTTCACCGAGTTAGATCGGAAATTCCAAGCTGGATCCGCGATGATCACGGAATATTTCTTCCTGATCAGCGGCGTCTTTCCGCCAAACCATGTGTGGATATTGTAGGGAAGGTCGTCCATTCTATCTATTCTTTGCTCCGATATTTTCTGTCGGTCAATTTATTATTGACCTTTTGAACAGAATCTCTGTCCAAAATCTTGTCTGCCAAACGCTCTGCGGACGATCTCTGCCGCGGTCCATAGACGCCCTCCCTCGTCGTCTCGCTTTCCTTGAACTTCCTTGCTCTTCTCCAGTCGATGCGCGTTCCCATTGCTCTTCTCCCATTGGATCAACAACCGCTAGACCCCCTGGATGAGAGATTGATCCCATCCAGGCACGGCGGGGCGCATTGCATTCCCCGCCTAAGGTCAAGGCTTCTGGACTCGATATCCCCACGGTGCCCGTATCGTGGGCCAATCGCCTGCCGCCTTTTGAGGTAGCGGAAACCTAGAATGGGGTACGTCATGCCGTGGTTCGTCTCATCACCCGCCTTCGGGCTTTGAGCGGTCGGTTAATCCGTCGAGTCTTCTCGTGGTGGCATTTCCGCCCAGATGGCCCACGCAACAATGATGCCGCTCATCACACCCCACAAAGCGACCGGAGGAGCAGCGCAATTCCCCACCCCCGATTCGGCTTATCGAAGGATCGTCCAAAGAGCCGCGCCGGGAGCATCCGAGCAGACACGCGGTTTCTGGAGACTGATTCGACGCCGTAAGGCCATAGCGCTGCTCTACCCGTAGAGGGTCGATTCGCGCAGGATCGCTATCCCTTGTGGGGATAACGCGGCCTGTTATTCTGTGGCTGTTGATTTTGGAGCGGGAGGCGCGCTATGTTCTCGCCTGCCGGATCGGAGTGACCACCGCCAATGGTTTCCTGTCTTGGCCTCCACCTTGTTTAAGCAGACATGTTCAAAGCCGCAGACCTTCATTGGTCGGCGGCTTTGGCATTTCACGCCCAGAGACAGGGATTCGTCAAGCGCCATGCGCGGGACCGTCCCCGCTGTTGCCGTAATACATGGCGCATATTTATTATGTGCACATTACGTTCGCTTTTCATTGACTCCATCGATATCCGCGTTTATCTATCCTGACGTTGGCGGAATGGTCGGGAGACGGCATTTATGCGGATACTTTCGTTCACGGCCGAGAACTACAAGCGCATCCGCATCGTCGAGATCAGGCCACAAAGCGCCTTGATCGACGTCGCCGGGCCCAACGAGAGCGGGAAGCAACAGCCAGTCACCGAGCCGGTCTTAACGCCTGACGGGTGGAGACCGATCGGCACGATCCGCGTCGGCAACTATGTGATCGGCTCAAATGGAAAGCCTACCCGCGTTGTCGGCGTCTTCCCTCAAAGCGAGCGCCGGACATTCTCGGTGAAGATGGTCGACGGCGGCTCGACCCGCTGCGGCCCTGATCATTTGTGGACAGTGTCGTCGTGGAATAAATCTAGACCTAACGCGCGCAAGGCCGAGACGCTCTCCACGGCGACGTTGATCGAGCGTGGCCTTCGCATGAACAAGGGGGCGTCCCGCAAATGGTCCATCCAGAGTGTCGCCTCGGTGCAATTTGCCGACAGCGGCCAAAATCTACCGATCGACCCTTATATTCTTGGGGTCATTCTCGGAGACGGCCACGTAGAGTCGAGCGGCTACGTAACCATCACCTCTTGGGATGAGGAAATTCTCAGCGAGGTTGTCGAGAAGATTAGCGGCGGCCATTGGCGCGGAGAACACGAGGTTGCCACCGGATCATGGTCGCGGCCGCTAAGGCACCTCGGCCTGGGCGGCGTGCTCTCATTCAACAAATTCGTTCCAGATATTTATCTGATGGCGTCGGCTACGGAGCGCAGGGAATTGCTCGCCGGTCTCTTGGATAGCGACGGCACGGCAACCGACTCGTGGGCTGAATTTTGCTCTACGTCGGAACGGCTCGCCGATGCCGTCGTCACTCTTGGTCTCAGTCTCGGCTACGTCTGCAAAAAGGGGCGCGGGCTGACCAAGAAATATCGCCATAACGGCGAACTGAAGACCGGCAGGATTGCTTGGTTAGTAAACGTGAAGAGCCCCGAATCGCCATTCCGGCTAATGCGCAAGACCAAGGCGTGGTCTCCATCGATTCAGAAATCCGGAGCCATCCGCCTAATCGATAGCATCACTCCGGTCGATGACGAAGACAGCGTCTGCATCAAGGTCGCGGCTAAAGATGGCCTGTACGTCACCAAGGATTTTATTCTCACCCACAACACGTCCGTCGGCGACGCTATATGGGCGGCGCTCGAGTACGCCAAGCACGTCCAGAAGACGCCGATCCGCAAGGGCCAGAAGAAGGCCCGCATCGAGATCACGCTCGGCACCGGAGAGAAGGTCGACTACGTCGTCCGGCGCACCTTCAATGCCCAGGAAGCTGGCGGCTTCACCACCGCCGTCGTCGTCGAGAAGATCATCGAGGATGGCGTCAAGGCCCGGCTCGAAGAGCCCCAGAAGATCCTCAACAATTTCATCGGTGCGCTCGCCTTCGATCCCATTGCCTTCATGAATATGAAGCCGCGGGAGCAGTTCGACGCGATGGCCGGGTTCGTGCCCGATATCAATTTCGACGCGCTCGCCAAGGCCGACGACGCCGACCGCGAGGCACGGCTCCTAGCCGGCCGCGAGGCTGCCGCACTGAATGCGCGCGCCGCGGCTATCATCGTGCCGGCTGACGCGCCGCTGGTGCGGATCGACAAGCAAGCTCTGCTCGATGAACTCCGCATCGCCGGCGAAACGAATGTCGCCTATGAGAAGCAACTCGCCGATCGCAACGACCGGTCGGCAGCGATCGCGCGGCGAGCCGACGTCATCGGCCGCTTGAAGCTTCGGCACAGAGATCTTCTGCTAGAGGCCGCCAAGGTGGCCACCGATATCTCCACGCTCGAGGCGCAGGAGGCCATTCAACAGAGCTCGCTGAATGCGCTGCAGGCGCTCGCGGCGCCCGTTGACGTCGGGCCCATCATCGCCCGTATCACCGAGGCCGACGCGGAGAATGCCAGGGTAGATTTGGCCGCGCGTCTCCGCGCCGATTCCATGCGCCTCGGCACCGAGGCTGACGTCGCCACCGCCAAGGTGGCTGGACTTACCCGCCAGATTGCAGCTCGCGAGGCCGCTCGCCGGGCCGCCATCGCCAAAGCGAAGATGCCGGTCGAGGGCATTTCCTTTGGCGATGGCGTGGTTCTCTATCATGAGCTGCCGCTGGATCAGGCGAGCGGGGCCCAGCAGGTGCTGCTCTGCACGGCGATCGCTGCCGCCATGAACCCGCGCCTGCCGGTCATATGGGTGAAGAACGGCAACGATCTCGATGCGGAGCGCATGGAGATCCTGCGCAAGTTCGCTGAGGAGAAACAGCTTCAAGTCTGGATCGAGAAAGTGGGCGATACCTCGCGCGCTGGCGTGATCATGGAGGATGGTCATCTTAAAGGCATCGCTGTGCCGAAAGAATTCAATGAGTAACCGACCTCGCGTTTTGCCGAGAAAGGTCTTGTGCCTGGTTTGTGGAGCGGGTTTCATCACTCGACACAGCCAAGGCAAATATTGTTCGCATGAATGCCGACGAGAAGGTAACCGTTCGAGCTGGCGCCTCTACGGCTATCGTCGTGCAGATCAACGGAAAGAATATCATCGTAAATATTACGTGGAGCATCGCGATGCGGTGATGGCGCGCACTCGCGCTTATCAAGCCAGCGAGGCTGGCAAGGCTGCGAGCCGCAACAACCATAAGAATCAGGTTCTCAAGCATCCCGAGAAGATCTTCGCTCGCCAAGCTTTACGTGCCGCCATGATGGCTGGATATATCGTGGCTGAGCCATGCAAGCTATGCGGCAATCCTAAATCGGAAGCCCATCACACCGATTACCTAGATCCTTTTCATGTCGTCTGGCTTTGTCGAAAGCACCATGACGAGCAACATATCCGTGAACGCGGACGCAAAGATGGCCACCTGGCGGGCGCGGACGCGTCGCTGTTCGAGGAGAAGCCGAATGCCTAAGCAGCCGATCAAAGGCGAGCGCGCTGGCAACGCCTATCTTGAGACTGTGGCTCGCATGGAGCCAGACGTAACGCCTATCGACGCTGCCGCGTTCTACGCCTCGGCGGCAATCAGCCTGAAGCGCATCGCCGACAGCCTTGACGAGATCGCACGGGTGATGCCGTTGCTCGTTAACAACCGCGGCACGGGCGGCTCCGGGTGGGCGGGCTGATGAGCAGACCTACCGATCATGATCTTCTGCGCGCGATCACCGCGCCCGAAGCGCCCTCGCCATGCACACTCGGCTGGCTGACCGACCGCTTTCAGTTTTCAGTCACTGAAGACATGCTGTTTCCGCTCATGCGGCAACGGCTCATCAGTTTTGTCGCAGTCGCCACGAAAGACGGCAAGCCGGGGTTTAGCACCTCCGGATACCACGCCACCGCGAAGGGCGCTGGGCGCGTGCCTTTAGATCGCAATCGCTGATGGCCGATCTCGTTCCTGACGGCATCCACTTCAACCTGCCGGCGCCCACCTATCACGGCGATCCGGCGTTCGGCTCAGGCTCGCAGAAGGCGCTGGCGGTCGACCCCGTCGAATTCCAGCATGAACGACTGCGGCCGAAGGCTACCGACGAGGACGAGACCACGGCGCTGATCTGGGGCCGCGCCATCCACGCCCGCGTGCTGGAAGGCCGTGCAGCGCTCGCCAGCGAGTTTGCCGCCATCCCACGTATCGCCGACCATCTTGGTGCGCTGGTGACCATGAACGACCTTCGCCTGGCGCAGAAGAACCTCGGCATGCGCGGCGGTACGAAGAAGGAAGACGTTGCGGCCATGATTCGCGAGCACGACCCGGCCGCGGTTCTCTGGGATGATATCCTCAAAGTCTTCTACGATGGCCTCGCCGGCAGGACGCCGATCAAGGCGGAGTTCCTCGAGGAGATCGAGAACGCCGCGCTCTGGATGCAGGCCGACGGGAAGATCTCCGCCGTCATGGCCGACGGAACGTTCGTCGGCGGCGCGCCCGAGGTGTCGATCTTCTATCGCGACCGCGGCGTGCGGCTGAAGGCGCGCATCGACTACATGATGCCGAACAGCGCCATCATCGACCTAAAGTCTTTCCGCCCGTCGCTGACGCACAAGACCCTCGAGGGCGCTGCGCTGGCCGCCATCATGAACCAGCGCTACGACCTGCAGCGCGCGTCCTACATCAACGCCTGGCGCGAGGGGCGCGCGCTCGCCGCCGCCGGCGCCGTCTTCGGCGAGCAGCCCTACCGCGGCTTTCTCGCCGACGTCTACGGAAGCGATGATCCCAACTGGCTATGGGTGATGACGAAGGCCGTCGGCGCTCCCCAGCCGATCGTCTTCGAGTGGCCGAGCGATCATCATTCCTTTGCGGCCGACCGCGCCAACGAAGAGATCGAGCGCGGCATCGCCGCCTACATCGAGAACGTCGCGACGATCGGCGAGGATAAGCCCTGGCCACCGCGGCATCCCGTCGTCACCCTCGACGACACGTCCTTTCCAGCATGGTTTGGGAGACAATAGATGGCAGGCACACCCCAGGTAACCGTGCGCGATCGCGCATTGGAATTGGTCGACAGCCTTGGCGAGGATCTCGCTCAGGCACTCCCGCAAGGGCTGAAGGCCGACCGCTTCCGCGCGGCGTTCCTTGGCCTCGCCGTCCACAATCCGGATATTTTCCGCTGCGATGAGGCATCGCTTCGCAGCGCTCTACTGAAATGCGCGAGCGATGGCCTGGTGCCTGATGCACGGCACGCCGTCATCTTGCCGTTCCGGACGACGGTTGAGGTTGACGGCAAGAAAACGTCCGTGACGCTCGCGCAATATATTCCGATGGTGCAGGGCATCATCGCCCGCTCGCGAGAGCTCGGCGAGACTCTCTCAATCACCGCCAACGTCGTTCACAAGAACGATCGCTTTGAATTCGACGACAGCGATCCATCGATGACAGTTCACAAGCGGCCGGAGCTTAGCCTGCCGCGCGGCGATATGGTCGGCGCCTACGCCATTTTCCGCGACATGCAGGGCCGCGTCATGCACCGCGAGGTGATGGATATCGCTCAGCTCGAGAAGACGCACAACGTCTCCAAGGCGAAGGACTCTCCTGCCTGGCGCAACTGGACCTCGGAAATGTACCGGAAGACGGTCATCCGCCGCGGCTCAAAATATATAGCCATGTCTGAAGCGCTGCGCCGCATCGTCGAGCGCGAGGATGAGTACGTCGCCTTCGATCAGGTCGACGACACGCCGGCGCTGCCGGCCAACTTCAACCCGCTGAAGGATCGCCGGCCGGCCGCGATCGCTCACCAGCCTGCCGAGACCGTTGCCATTGACACTGGCGCGTCGCGTAACGCCCCGAACGCGACCGCCGACCGCTCCGCCGCCGAGACTTCTGCCTCGGTTGGCGGGGCGGAAACCTCTGGGAAAGATGCCCAGACGAAAACTGTAGATAAGCCTGCGGAAGCCAAGGCGGCTGCGGGTCTCAACGATGCACAACGCTCACGGCTTCGCGCCTACAACGAGGTGCTGGCCGACGTGCTGATCTCGACGGAAATCGGCAACGCCAGCTCGACGTTCTGGAAGAGCGCGTTCCCCGATGAGGGCACGCTCATGTACGAGCGCACGATGCTCATCTTTGACGCCCACATGCAGCGCGCCAAGGGGCAGAGCAGCCCGGCCGCTGTCGATGAGGCGTTGGCGAAGGCGCTCGCGTGATGCCAAGGGGCATCTACGATCGCGGAGCGAAACCGCCGCCGGCCGATGAGCCCGACGTTCTGGAACTTTCGGTCAAGCTGGCGTCCGGGCATTTCGAGACAACCCTGCGCGTGCCGTTTCTCGTCGGCGAGTCGAAAGAGGAAATGCAGGATACTGTCGATCGCTGGCTGGTGATGATCGCGACTTGTCTCCAGCAAGGTGTCAAGGAAATGAGCCTGTCGTTTGCGCCGAGAGGCGAGACAAAAGAGCCCGCGCCATGAGGCCGGCGATCCTCTTCCTCGATCTCGAGACCAGCGGTCTGCCCCCCAAGGGCGAGAAGCTGCCATTCTCGAATCCTAATTGGCCATGGCCGCTGCATATCGCGGCCGAGCTGACCGATGAGACTGGCGCTCCTTCGGCCGTGCCGCAGTTTTTCTCGCTGGCAGTGCAGGCTGATGGCCGCGCCATCCAGGCCGGCGCCGAGCGCATCCACGGCATTTCGAGCCGCGAGGCTGGCCGCATGGGCATACCGGAAATGTCCGCGCTGGATCTGCTGGTGAAATTCTCGCTGCAGGCGCGGCGGCTGGTCACCTTCGGCGGCACGTTCGACTCCGACATCATCGCGGCCGCGCTGACACGGCTGGCGCTCGCTCGCCCCGAGGAGCGCCGGTCGCCGGTGGTGCGGCTGCTCAACGCCTGGCAGCGGTCGTTCTTCGAACTCTGTGACGTCCGCGAGCTCTGCACGGCCGTCTGCAGGATTGAGCGCGAGGATGGGTCCTACAAATGGCCGAAGCTGGACGAAGCACTGCTGACGATCGTCGGTGAGGCGGCGGCCGCTGAACCCCACGACGCGTGGACCGACCTCATGAAGTTGAAGAGCGTCTACTTCGCGCTGCACGCACGCGGACTCATTGAGCCGATAATCGAGATCGGAAGGACAGCATGACCGAACGGCCGATCATATTCTCTGTCCCTATGGTGAAGGCCATCCTCGATGGTCGGAAGACGATGACTCGTCGAATTGCCTGGCGACGGACGAAGACGAAGCGGGAATATGGTCCGGCAATATGGATGAAAACACACGTCGGCGATCGCCTTTGGGTGCGTGAGGCGTTCGCCCCTTGCGAGGGCTTCGCTCTCTATCGAGCGGACGATCCGACGCCGACTCCCGATCGATGGAGTCCCTCTATCCACATGCCGCGCTGGGCCTCGCGCATCACGCTCGAGGTGACGGCAGTGCGCCTCGAGCAACTGCAGGAGATCAGCGACGAGGATGCACAAGACGAAGGTGCGAGTCCGATCGATGAGGAGACCGGGACGATCCCCTATTCGAAGCCTTATCGCAAAGGCTTTCGGCAACTGTGGATGATGATCCATGGCGGCCTTGCTTGGGAGTCCAACCCCGAGGTTGTCGTCATCAGCTTCAAGCGGATCCCCCAACCGTGATCGCTCGCACCGTCAAAGAATGGATAGGCAAGAATCCAGATCAGCCGTTCCCGCCCAGGGTGCGCCTCCGCATCCTGCTGCGCTTCGATCGCCATTGCGCCCGATGCACGCGGCCGATCGCCGTCGGCGAGACCTTCACCGCGGACCACGTCATCGCGATCGTCAACGGTGGCGAGAACCGGGAGAGGAATGGCCAGCCGCTGTGCACGACCTGCAACCCGATCAAGAACGCCGAGGACATGGCTGACAAGTCCAAGGGCGCCAGGGTGATGAAGCGCGCCTACGGGATCAGTCAGAAACGCGGCCGGCCGATTCCCGGCAGCCGCAGATCCGGGTGGAGAAAGCCGATGTACGGGCCAGCAGTCAGGAGGCACAATCAATGAGAATCCTTTTCCTCGCCGCGGCGGTCTCGCTCGCTGCGTTGCCAGCGCTCGCTGCGGACGCCACATTCTGCGCGCCCTACAGCCGTGAGGCTTTGCGCATCGAGATCACCTCGATGACTGCAGCCCAGCTCGTGACCTTCGAGTCCGGCCTCACACTGGACGGCGTCAAGGCTGCTCTCGAGCGCCACTACTGGCACTGCATGAACACCGAAGCCGATGAGCTCGGCCTGCCGATCGTGCCCGCGGCAACCGATGATTTCTTCGTCAGCGCCCTCTGGTCTAACTTGCAGGCATCGATGAAGCGCGCTGTCGTCCCGGTGCCGGAGCAGCCGATCGATACGGCGACGAAGACCGGCTCGGGGTTCTCACATTTCCCACCGCACAGCGCTGGCTGGAACCGCTACTGCAGCAAGTATCGCAGCTTCGACGTGAAGAGCGGAACCGTCATCAACGCCACAACTCGGAAGAGGGAGCTCTGCGATGGATAAGCTTCTCGACAAGGAATGGAGATCGCTCGCGGAGCAGGCCCTTGCGGATCCGACAATCTCAACGATGGATAGAATGTTTGCGCGCCGGTTTTTCTATGCTGGCGCGCGCAGCATCACGCATATTTTAGAGACGAAGCTTGAGCCGGGCGACGACATGACCGAGCGGGATGAAGAGACATTCCGAGGGCTCGAGCAGGAGCTCGACGAGTTTATTGCCGACGTCGAAGCAGGGAGAGCATGATGCAAGCCATCCAGAACGCCATGGGCCGTGCTCTCGAGAGGCGGCGGCAGGCGATCGCCGACGAGGTGGCCTACCGCACGCTGATGATCGAGACCGTCGCCAAGACGCTCTGCAAGCACCGCAAGGGCCGCCACTGCACCTGCGCGCCGTCGTGCTTCGGCAAGCTGGTCTACCGCAAGGATGCCGAGATCATCGTCGCCGGGCTGCAGCTCGCCGGCTTCGTGCCGAAGCTGCCGCCAGATCCGCCGGCGTGGGAGCATGACCTCGCCACCGCGCTCCGCAAGATCCGCGACGCCTTTCAGAGGAAGATCCTGCCATGACCGATCTCGTTGTCACGGTGCCCCAGGGCTTCTGGGACGAATGGCTCGCCGAGGGCGACTGCGCCGGCACGCCAGAGACCGGGACGGAATACGTCTGGCACACCGGCCGCCGCGCCGGCCGTGACAAAGACGTCAAACAGCCGATCAACCGCGGCGATCGCCTCTACATCGTCGCCAAGGGACTCCTGCGCGGCTATGCGGTCGTCACCGACATCTGGCGGCGCGAGGGCAAGTGGGTGATCTTCCGCAAGGGCGGTGCGGTCGCCTGCACGATTGACCGGCCGATCTCCGGCTTCCAGGGATGGCGGAAGCGCTCGTGGGAGATCTCCGAGGAGCGGCCATTCCCCGAGTGGAAGACCGCCGTGGGCCCGAAGGGACCGCCTCGGCGCCGGGCCGGCAAACATGCCTGAGACGCCAGACCTCTACGCCGAGCTCAAGCTCGACCGCAGCGCCACGCCAGCGGAGATCACCGTCGCCTACCGGCGCCGCGCGCGCGTCACTCATCCCGATGCCGGCGGCACGCCCGAAGCATTCGCGGCGACCAAATTCGCCTTCGATATCCTCAGCGATCCGGAGAAGCGGGAGACCTATGACGAAACTGGCACCGTCTTCCATGCCCCGAGCGATGCCCAGGTCGTCGAGAACGCCGTGCATATTCTCGACGTGCTGTTCTCCGGACTCCTCGATGACGAAGCGCCGAACCCGGAGCAATTCGATCCGCTCGCCTTGATGAAGACACACCTACGCGCCGAGGCCGCGAAGATCGACGACGTCATCCGCGGCCTTGGCAGGAAGCATGCTCGCGCCAAGCGCCTGCGCGAACGTATCGCGCCGAGGAGCGGCGCGCCGAAGTCGAAGGTCGTTGAGATCCTGAAGATGCGCGTGCGCCTGGTCGGCAACGAGATCCTCCAGAAGCAATTCGAGCTCGCCTGCCACAAGCGGGCGGTGCTGATTCTCGAGGAGCACTGGCTCGCCGACCCGAACGAGCGGCAACCCGCCGGCTGGTTCCGGCTGACGACGGGAGCCTGATGGTCAGCCCGCTCTACAACCGCGCCAACAGGCTGCGCCGCCAGGCGCTCCGCATCGAGCGCTTCCACGATCTGTGGAACAAGCAGCGCGGCCGCTGCCATTATTGCGGCTGCAAGATGATCCTGCGAGCCGATCTGAAGCTGATCCCGGGAGATCGGATTCCCTACATCGCCGAGATGGCGAGCGAGGATCATATCCTGCCGAGATCCCGCAAGGGGCCGAACACCCGAGAGAATCTCTGCATAGCCTGCCAGCACTGCAACAAGAAGAAGAGCGATCGCACCGACACTGAATTCCGTATCGACTGCCGCATCTGGCTATCGCTTCGCCGTGCCCTCTTCGACCTCGACGGCAACCGGATAGAGCCACCAGGGACAGAGGCCGAGTCATGAACGAGCGCGCCACCTTCCTCGAGGATCCGCGAGTCACGCCACGCTTGAGCGCCACGATGATCGCAGTGCTCGAGGAGCTCCGCTGGCCAGGCGTCCTATTCCACGTTCCAGGCGGCTACCGGGCGCGCGGCGGTGGCCAGCGCCATACTGTGCGCACGATCGACGCGCTGCGCCGTCACGGCCTCGCCGAGCTCAAAGTCATAAAATATCGGACAGCCGTGGTCGCCACCGATCTAGGCCGGCAATGGAGGAAGCGGCCATGCTCACCGCAACCCAGCACGTAGCCCTGACATTCATCGTCGGCTACATCGATGCGCGCGGCATCGCACCGAGCTGCGAGGAAATAGCCGCAGCCCTGGGCCTCGCATCGAAGAGCGGCGTTTCGAGGCTCCTGAGAGGCATCGAGGAGCGCGGCTACATTCGGCGCCTGCCGCACCGCGCCCGCGCCATCGAGGTGATTCGCCGACCCGATGCGGAGGATCTGTCACGGCCTTTCCGACCGGACGTCGAGAGCGCGCTGCAGGTCTACGTCGACCAGAACCGCACCAGCCGAGAGACCGTCATATCGGAGGCGGTCGCCGCCTACCTCGGCATCGCCTGAAACAGAAAGGGCGGCACAAAGGCCGCCCCGGACTGAAATACCTTCCGACGATCTGCTACGCGGTGAGCTCGCTGCGGGAGACAACCTTCACGCTCTTGGTGTCGCCCGGTCCATGAATCGTGATCAGCACCTGGTCGGTCGGCGCCGGCGAAGCGCCCGCTGCCGGCTTGGACGTATTGAAACCAAGATCGCCGTTCGCAGCATTGCGCTCGAGCGTTACGCGCTTTCCCTGATACGTCATTGAGGTCGCGGTCATCATAATTTCTCCATGAATCGAGGCGAATCGGATTCGATCCGCTCTCAAACAATCCTCCCGGCAAAGTAAAGGTTCCAGACAAAAGAAAGGGCGCCGAAGCGCCCCTCAAGTCTAGGGAGGATGATACCCAAGGTGGGCATCCCTCGGGCCATTCACGGCCCCGAGAGTCGTTAAGCTGGTTAGGCCGCGGCGACCGATGCGGCTGCGGCGGTTGTGGCCGCTGCTGGCGTTACCGGCGCGGCGCTGGCAGCGGGCGCGGGTGTTCCCGCAAGCACGGCGGCGGCGAGCACGGCGGTCTTGGCAGCGATGTCCTGCGTCAGAGCAGCGAGCTTCACCGGGTCGGTGCCTGCGGCGGTGATCAGCGCCGGAATTCCCTGGATCAGAACGACGGCACCGTCGATCACGGTGTCTTCAGCGGCTACGGCAGTGGCGAGGTCGTCGACGGCGGTCATGGCTTTCTCCTGGTTGACTAAGATGATCCACAGCATCTCGCGGATCTCCAACGCCCAAGGTGGTGCGTCGTTCCACGGATCTTCGCGGCGGTGGTGCTCTAAGGCGAACAGTTTCATCGCCGACCGGTATAGGCCGACCACGTGACGATGCCAAGGCGGAACGCATCGGAGCGTGGTATGTTATCCCCTGCGCGGGCAGACTCCCCGCGTCATAAACTCTTAGGAGAACCACCATGGACAAGCGCGGCAACCCCAACCGCCCGCAGCAGGCGGCCCGCGGCGGACCGAATCAGACCCCGCAGATCACCGGAGCGCCACGGCATCTGATCGGCGAGAACCTCGACCGGCCGAATTCACCCGATCCCAGATTTCGGGGCGATCCCAACTATCAGGGTGATCCCTGGTTTCGGGGCATGAATGCCGACACCGGCCTCGCAGATCGCCAGTATGACGACACCACCGGCCTCGCGCCGCTCACTACCCGCGGCGCCGCCCCGATTGGGCGCATCGTCTAGCGTTGCCCTGTCACAGGCTTTCAAACCCGCTCGGTGTCATGCCGGGCGGGTTTTGCGTTTACGGCTGGCCCTGTCGATGCCACGAGTCGATCCTCGCGGAGATTCCGGCAAGCGTGGTCTCGACAGACGTCAAGGTATCGGACTGCTTGTCGAGCTTCGCGGCGGTGTCGGTCCGGAACATCGACGCCTGGGCCTGCTCATCCTTGAGCGCCTGCTGCGTTGCCGACAGGTCTTTAGCGACGGCTCCCGCCTTGTCGGCAGCCGCCGTAGACGAGCTCTCGATCGCGCTCACCCGCGACGACACCGATGAGATCTGGTCGGTCTCGTGCTGAAAAGCGCCATCCAGGTAGTGAGTGACCAACCAGCCAACCAGAGCCAGGACAACGGGCGCCACCACGACCGCGCCCCGCGTCACCACGAGCCCGGCATCACTCTTCGCGAAGGTGACGATAGGCCCCTGGTGCAGGGGAGGGTCGGCGGTGGTCATACGCTTGCGGCTTTTCTAGTGCGCCACGGCGGGAGCCGGTGCTACGGGAACTTGGATGATCTCGGGTGTTGATGGGTGCAGCGCGGACACCAGCAGGCCGACGACGACTGCCACGACGGTAGCGATAGCAGAAGCAGCCCCTATGGCCACTCCGATGCCGCCTCGCGTGTCCTCGCTCCCCTTCTTGACGCTCTCTATGATCGTCACGCGCTGCTTGATGTCTTCGAACTTCCCCAGCGTGACGCCTTCGACGGACGAGATGCGATCCCCGAGGCCGGCGAGCGTCGCCTTGGTAGCGTCTTCCGACTTGAGGATAGCTGCCGCGCTGCTTCTGTTCTGCTCGCTGCTAAGTTCCTTCGCGGCAGAGAGCGCCGTCGCTACGTTCTTCTCGGCGGCACCAAATTGCCGATCTATGCCAGAGAATTTGGTCTCGACCGCGCCGAATTTCTCGCCGATGAAGTCCTCGGCCGCGTTGATCGCCAAGTCCATGTCAGATGGCACCTTGTCCGCCTTGGATTGAATAAGCTCGAGCGCCTTGTCCATGCCGGTAAGGCGCGTCTCGATAACCTCGCGCAGCCAATAGTTTTCACGCAGTAGCTCGTCCTTGGAGACCGCCTCATCGCCGTTACGCTTCTGGTCAATGTCGCCACGTTCAGTGAGTTGACCAGCCATTGAGATTGGCTCCCTTGAAACGGGCGAGGAGTTAGAGTCGTCCCATCAATAGCAGAACGACGAGGATGATCAGCACCGCGCCGAGGATCCCGATGCCGCCGGTGCCAAATCCGTAGCCATAGGAAATCCCAAGGCCGGCGCCCCCGAAGCCGCCGAAGAGCGCGAGGACAAGGATGATGACCAGGATGAGACCGATAGACATGGCAGTTTCTCCAGCCAGACGAGATGGTGGATAGCCTACAGTATCCCGTTGAAAATATACAGCTCTACGGGCGCCAGCCGCAGTTCGAGGCGCCATAGTCGTTGAGCTTGAGGATTGCCTTCTTCGGCGTCGACGACAACGCCTTGATCTCGGCCGCGGTGAGCCGGATGGGCCCGAGGCCGGCACCCGGCGCGCAGAATGAGCTCGTAAGTCCGCCGGTCGTGACGCAACCGGACGCACCCAGGAGCATCGCGACGCACGCCATTCCAGCCAGCAGTCTCATGTCTTTGGTCCTTTCGGGCTCCACTTAGCCAACTCTGCATCGGTCTGCGTGTCAGTTTGCGCGTCGATGCGCTTGCTCTCCGCGGCCGCGACATTCACCTCTTTCGCCGTCTGCACATTCAGCTTGGCTACCTCCGCGGCCTTACCGGCCGCCTGCCCCTTGGCGAAGATGACGAATCCTGTCGCGATCAGGCCGCCGACGAAGAGCAGCCCGCGGCCGATCTTCGTACCGATGAAGAATTGCAGAACGACAGGCCAGCCGACGATGAGGATCGCGACGAGCAGTATGGCTCCGCCGACGCCGAAGGTCCCGATCGCCCACCAGACGTAGCTCACTTTGACCTGTCCCATTCCCAAGAGAAGATGATTCCGACGGCTCCGGAAAGAACCCCGAGGCCATACCCGATCCAAAAGATCAGCATCGTCTATTCCCCGGCCGCCTTGGTGGCCACGTTCGCGAACACTGGCGTCATAAGAGCAGGACTCGGCGGCGTGATCGTCAGAGCTCCGGTTGTGGGGTTTCTAGTGATGGTATCCGCCTTGGTGGCCGGTATCATCTGAGTGCTCAGATCGGCGACCTTCTCGACGCCGAGATCATGCGGCTCGCGCGCGCGGCGGGCGAGCTCGGTGACGATGCCCTGCACAAGCAGGATACCGCCGGTGATACCGATCTGTTTGACCGAGAGCCCGGTGGCGAGCAGCGGCGACCAGTCCATCGCGGCGCCGGCGATGACGATGAGGCCGCCGAGCGCCTGCAGTCGGCCCCAGAAGACGACCTCCGAGTCTTTGAAGAAGACGCGGATATGATCCCAGATACTTTCCATCGCGCGGATACTCCCTACTTCGGCGGCGCTGACTTGTGATTCCTGGCGTACATGAAGCCGACGACCAGCACGACGACGATGGCCCCGACGATGATCGGAAGCCAGCTTATGCCGCCCGTGCTCGCCGCCACGGCCGCTGCTCCAGCACCGACGACGAGACCTCCGACTCCGACCTGGAGATGGGTGACGCTCGGCGAGGAGGGCATGGCGATCGCTGCCCCCGGCACCTGCGGCCTGATCGCGGCCGGCGCGGCAGGAGCGACCGGTTGAGCCGGAGGTGCCACCGACGGAATGGTGATCGCCGGCTTGAGCTCGAGCGCCTTCAGCTTGGCGAAGATCGCATTGAGCGTCTCGGTCCCGGTAAGCCCATCGACCGTGATGCCGGCCGCCTGCTGGAATTGCCTCAATGCCGACGGCTGGTAGCCGAGGAGGACAAGTCCGGCGCGCACGAACATGGCGATGCGCTCTCCGAGGCCGTTAAGGCCGCCGTTAACTTTGTGCGTGATCGCGATGATGTTGTTGGCGTCGGCGAGGACGTTGAGATTGTGGCTCGTCCAGTACCAGACGGCCGAATAGAGCGCCCACGGGAAGGTGGCGAGCAGCGTCGGGTCGGCCTCGAAATCCGGTGCTGTCGGAATGATCTTGCGGATCCACGCTGTGAACGCGCGAGCATTGAAGCGGCCGGTCGTCTCGATCATGCCGCGGCCTTTGAAGCGGACGCCATCGCCGGGCTGTGTGTTGCCGAGATCCGCGCGCCCCTCGTAGGCGGCGCCGGAGGCGTACTCCGTCAGCGTATGGAAGTGGTCGGACTCCTCTCCACATTGAGCGAGGAAATGGCACAGCCGATGCGGCTGCGATATCCCGAATTTGTCGAGCCACGCCAGATCCGCAACGATGCCGCCGCAGATAACCGGCGACGCCCCAGGACCGCCGATCGACATCAGGGATTGGACTGTCAACGGCATCTGCGATTCCTACCGTGAGACGATTTCGATCGATACCTTCGCCACCCCGAGAGCAGTGAGTCCTATCACATCGGCGGCTTTCCGCGATAGGTCGATCACTCTATGCGTGTACGCCGCCGGCCCGCGGTCTGTCACGCGGCACACGACGGAATGGCCGCCGAGGATGATTCGTAGCAACGTTCCAAACGGCAGCGTCCGATGGGCGCACGTGCTCTCGGTCCGCGGCCGGAAGACTGCACCGCTGGCTGTCGTGTGACTGAGGCGCTCGTGAGCGCCACCACCGTACCAGGATGCCATGCCGATCTGCGCCGTCACCGGCGTCGAGAGCGTACCTGCGAGCGCCATGGCGACCCCCACGATGGCCAGCGCCCTGCGCCAGCCCATCACGCGATCGCCTCGCAGGGGAGGGCGGCGTAGAGCGTTTTCTTATTCCCCCTATTCGTGACGACGGTCGCGGCGAGGATATAGACGACGCCGGCATTCGCAGTGATGAAATTCTTGACGAATTGCTGGGTCCGGAGACTGTCGCCGCTGATCGTCGACGCTCCGGAAATATGGCCGCCCGCCGAGGCGTCGACTCCGCTCCTGATCGTGCACACCCACGCCGCCGTGCTGATCAGCTCGCCGCCAGCGATATCGAGATAATTCGAGAAGTCGAGCTCGAAGGTCTCTTCCTCGCCAGGGTTTATCGGATCAAAGAGGTTTTTGACGTCCATGGAGTCATCCGCTCCTGATTCGTACCGAGGCGTTCTTCAGAGATCGGCTCGCAAACAGATCAAACCCCTCGAGCAACAGCACGCCGCTCTGATCGCCTTCCAGGAGCATGTGCCCAGACTGATCTCCCTCGAGGAGCAGGCTGCTGATCTCCTCCACCGGGACGCTAGTGATGCTCGGCCCAAAGGGATACAGGCCCAATGACCGGATGCGAACGCTCGGATTCTTGAGCGAGAAAGCATCCGAGATCATGGGGCTGCCCTGTCATCCGGGATAAACCTATAGCCCGTCTCGGTTATACGCCAGCCATGGTGCACTCCGCAAGGAACTCGGCCTTAGTGAAGCCTAACAACGAGATCGATTGGAGGCTCTCTCGCGGATGCCGGTTTGCCACAACAGCGACACCAGCATAGCCGGGCTGACCATAGCCGACAGGATAAGCGGCTACGTCGACCATGGTCGTCATCGAGCCCTCCAACAGCTCGAGAGCCGCGGCATAAGCCGGCGTGCCCTTGAGAGCATCGAGGTCAGCGCGTGTGTTGATCTGCGTCATTGGAATTCTCCGGTTTTAGGTTAAGGCTAGAAAAGAGATTGTGGACGTCGGCCCAGCCCGCGTGGCCAGTCCACGCGGCGAGAAATTTCTCCAGCGCCTCATTGTCGCCACTGGCGCGAAATCTAGCAATCTTGCGCTTCGCCGAGATTACACTTCGTCGTCGCAAAAGCTTATGCGTCGGCCAGATGCGATAGCCAAGGAAATTCACGCCCCGCGTCACTGGCGCAACGCTCCACCGGCTGAAACGTAGCCGCAAGTATTCGGAGGCGAACTGCTCGATCTCGCATCGGACGGCACGCAATCGCTCCGGATCGTGGCCGAGGATGACAATGTCATCCATGTACCGGTGCCAATGCTGTTCGCCGAGATCAAAATGGATGAAGCGATCTACCGCACCGCCATAAAGATTGGCAAAGAGCTGACTGGTCAGGCTTCCAATGGGCAGTCCTACCCCGACTGGATGCGTCATCGTCTCGATCAGCTGCAGCGTACGGCGACAGGAGATTTTCCGGCGGATGATCTCGTGCAGGCGAGGACGATCGATGCTCGCAAAGTATTTGGAGAAATCTGTCTTCAAGCAATAGAGCGGCGCTCCCATCCGCCGCATCTCCGCTTGTAGAGCTCTGACGCCGGCATGAGTTCCAAGACCAGTCCGACAGGCATACGTTCGCGGCAAGAGCGTCGCTTCTAGAATCGGACCAACGATCCCGACGAGGGCGTGCTGTGCAACGCGATCTCGGAAAGAAAGCATCGTGATCGCCCGGGCCTTCGGCTCATATACCGTGAACCGCCGGACAGGATCAGGCCGGTATTCGCCAGTCGCTATCTCTTCCGCGAGGCGCCCGAGATTGACCTCGGCATATTCCTTGAATTCGAGAGCGGACGAGGTGAGCCGGCGTCCTCGCGCTGTTCGTGCATAGGCGAGACGAAGGTTATCGTCGGCGACGATTTTCTCAATGAGATTCCGGTATCGTCTCGCCATCATCTCGGCGCCGGCCGCGGGTTTCGATGTTTCACTACTCCCCGCTCTGCCGGACCTCTGAGTGTATTCGCCGAAGCAGGTTGGCCGGGCTGACCACCTTTTTTCAGTGATCGGCCTGCACGGCCGTGGCCATTGCAGAGCCGGAATTTCGGTCGTCACAGACGCCGCGCGCCCCGATGTTGTTGTTCGAGTTCGACGGCGCGTTGTTCCAGTTCGACGTCCGCGAACCGGAGTTCGCGCCGTTGTCCCAGTTGCCGCCGAGAAGCGCATGCCGCCTTATCCCGATCAACCCCTGCCCTTCGCAGTCTTGATCCAGGCGCCGAGCATCTTACCGACTTCAGCAATTAACGCGGAGGCCGCGCGGTGCTGATGAGGGGTGATAATCCTGCGACCGGGGGCGACCATGAAGCGCAGCCAGAACCGCAAAGCCGCCAAATTGGCGTCCGCGGAATAGAGACGCGAGGGCTGTTGTGATTTCCCCGCGCTGATGAAGAGTTCCACCTGATCGAACATTGCCCGCAAGGCCATGTCGCGGGCGATCCCATGCTTCCTCGGAGCATTTTGTAGGATCGGGTAGAGGTAGTTGATTACCTGCTCATATCTTTCGACGATCGCGAGCGCCGGATAAACTGTGTTCTCATCCCGAACGATGTTGCTCTCGGGCATCGGTACATCGGCGCTTTCGCGCCTACTAGACATGGCTCAGGTGGTCACAGACGCCGCGCGCCCCGAGGACGCCGCTCGAGGTCGACGGCGCGAGGAGCCAGTCCGACGACCGCGAACCGGAGCCCGCGCCGGAGGCCCAGTAGCCGCCGAGAAGCGCACCGTTAGGCAGCTCGTAGGACGCCCCGCGGCTGGCAGGGTCAGCGGCCCAGCTCGCAGCGGCATAGGGTCCGCCCAAATCGGCACCCCACACATCGTAGCAGCCGGTGGCTTGGATGATGCCCCATTTCGATGTCAGCGTATTGTCGGCTTTCGATGAGCCAGCATTGGTAGTCCCCAGACCGCTCGTCACGGGATCATTGCCGCGAGAGACATTCTCGGTTGTCCCATAGACCGCGGCTGAAAACTCAGCATACCGCGGCAACCGCTTGCCGACGCTCGCCATCACCTCCGAAGCGTCCCACCAGTTTAACTCGCCGTAGGCCGTCGTGCCATTGCCACCGAACAAGAGGGGAATCTTCGGCGGGGCTGAACCGCTGGCAATCGCCACGTTGTTTCGTGAGGTCCCGTTGGCCGTATAGGCGACGCCGAGCAGGTAAATGTCCGCCCAAAACGCACCGGCGACCAGCGCCATGCCGCGCGGATCGGCACATTTCGGGCGCCATTTCAGGTCCCACAGACTGTAGGGGTTGATCACCGGAGTCGTATCGCCGCCGGCTTGCGCCGCAGCGTTGCCGCCAGGCGCATAGTGGAAGCCGCCGATTTGACGGCTCGTCGAGGTGGAGAAGCCAGTCGGTGCTGAGAAATTAGCATCGGCGCGAACGGTGCCATCGGCACAGAGATAGATCGCATAGTCAGTGCCAGCCGTCAGCGACGGCATCTGCACGACAGTAAGGCTGGGGAACGAGATAACGAGACCGGAGGGGAGGGCGATCGCGGTCCCGGCCTTCAGCGAGACGGTAGAGCTCGTCGGCAGCGTGAACGCGACCGACCACATATCGACCTTCGAGAAAAGCCCCATAGAAGGGATTAGGTTGATGACCTGTTGCCCAGTCGCCTTGCGGGAGTTGCCTCCCTGGGTGATCGGGAAGAGGTCTGCCGACGTCATCGCCGCAGCCGCTGGCAATGCAGTAACGGTCTTGTCGGCCATCAGTAGGATCCTTCAAGTAGTATAACGCCCGACTGATCGCCCTCGAGAAGATAGTTTCCGCTCTGATCCCCATCGAGAAGGAGATTGTCGACGCCGGCCCCAACGGCCCTCGGGCCCATCACCGCGCCTACGCCCGAGAAGCGGAACCACAGCCTGCGACCCTCCGGGCTCATTAGGTAAAATTCCCCAGCGCGATGACCGAAAGATTGACCCCGGTCGTCATGGTCCATGGACCATGCTGGCTTGTCAGCCCTAGCGGAATCATGAAGGGAACAAGATTTGATAGGCTGTTCGCACCGCCCTCAAATACAGTGATCGAGACGTCGCCATCGCCGATGACAATTGCGCCGGGAGAAACGGAGGATGGTACGACCATCAGATAATCCAGATAGTCGCCGGCATTCCCCACCGAGCCAAGCCCCTGTAATGTTTGTGAGGCGGCGACGGTTTCATATTTGGCGGTCATTCCATCTCTCCCAGAAGACGATTCGTCCGCCAAACGATCATCTGCTCTCTGCAGAGCCTTAATTACTACCAGCGTTCCGTACCAATTGCCACTACGGCACGACGGCTACGTATTCGCCCCACTCGACAGCGATCGAGAAATTCCACACGCCGGTGGCTGGCACGGTAGCCTGACAGACGAATCCCTCGTTTTGCGCCAGCGTGAGGAGATCCTCGCCGGGAGCCGGGTTGAAGACCGCCGTATTTGGGGGAATGAGCGATTGACCGGCGACCACCGGGACGCCGCCGATGAGTGAAGCAAATGGATCCGCGTCGAGCGTGCGCGTGACCGCCGTCAGCGTCGCGGTCTGCGAGATGCGGAAATCGGCGACACCGCTCGATGCCGCCATGGCCGATTTCAGCTTGGCGTAGTTTCCGGCTACGCTCCCGGCCACTCCACCGGTGTCCGATGCCGTAAACGCGCGCGCGACGAAGAAGTCGAACATCGCGCTGCCGGCGGCAAAAGCCGTGACGCCGGCGGCGGCCGACATCTTGATTCGCCGGATCTGACAGAGGTTCGCCCCGCCGTAGCGGAAGGAGAAGATCGGCGCGGCGGCGCCAAGACCGGCCGCCATCACCGTGCCGCCGTTGCGCATCGCTTTGGCGTAGGAGCCAAGAGCGCCGTAGTCGGCCGGCTTCAGGGTGGCGCGAAGGGCGCGGGTTGCGGCCTCGATCTCGGCGATCGTGCCAAGGGCAAATCCACCAATTTGAAGCATCGTCGTCCCCGCTCAGTTGCGCCAGCGCCACCCGACGGACCATTGACCATAGCAGACGCCCTCACCGTGGGCGACTGGCGTCATCCCGTAGATCGTTAAGCCGGTCGCCGCGACCACAGCTCCGGCTGATATCTTAGGCGGCTCGGCGACGTGCTCGTCTGCAGAATGGTCCGCCGTACTCTGCGGGATAATCCACGCCTCGACGACCGCGCCAGCACCGATTCCCGCCTCCCCGGTAATGACCAGCGAGGCGTTGCTCGCTCCCGGGAAGGCACCGAAGTCGATGATATCGATATCTTGGTTGGAACCGCTCGCCAGCGCGACGATATCGACGAGTGGCGACCAGTCTCCGCTCGTCGCGCTGTTCTTGCGATAATAGCCGCCCTGATCGCTGGCGAAATAGACGTATCCTTGCGCCGCAGAATCATGGGCCGTGCGCCCAGAGAATAGCCCGGCTGCATCGAAGCTGAGGCCAGCCACCGCTGGTGTGAGAACCCCATCTGTCCAGAGCCAGACCATCTTGGTCGGCGGGTCAAAGAAGGCCGCGTTGTTGGGAACGAAGGCTTCAGGATTTCCACCGAGCAGATCGGCATAATTTGCCGACAAGCCCATATTGTTTTCGAGCCAGGAAATGAAGCGCGAGAAGACGGATGCCTGCGTCGCCCCGTTCGCGATCGCCGGGCCGTAGCAGAGAACGTAGGGAACGCCGACGAGCGCGGCCCCGAGGTAGGGGACAAGCAGCGGCAGAGAAAGATTGTCGTAGATTCCGCGGGGATCGATGGCGTCGATGAAGCCGACGAATATCGGGCTGATGGCCGTCGGCGGCGAGTTGCCGCTCGGAGGCACCGCCCAAACCATTGCCGCCTCGAGATCGCGGCCAGCGAAGGTCGTGCCGACGCCGGTGACGGTCGACCCGCCCATCGCGACAGAAATCGTACCGTTTGTGAGGACGAAGCGCTCGACCATGGCTGCCTATATCACGATCAGAGGGAAATGGTCACTTGGCTGGCCGCGCCCTTGGCGCCCTGCACCGGCTGTGTGCTCACGCTGTTGAACGAAACGATACCGGCGCCAACACCGGCCGCACCTGAATCTCCGACGATGAGCGTATACGAGATGCCATGCAGCAACACGCCGACACCCGATCTCCACTGAACGCGAGCACCGCTGCCGCCGCCGCCAACGCCGATTCCCGCGTAACCACCACCAGGGTTGACACCGTCGCCTGTTGATCTCGCGGCTCCGCCGCAGGCTCCTCCGCCCGGCGCATTGCCGTTCGAACCGTCGATATGTCCGCCGGGGTTCGAGGACGAGATCGAGGGGCCTGCCTTGACTGCACCGCCTGCCGGCGCGGCCGCACCATTACCGCCGACCATCGGGTCGTTCGAGCTGCCATTCGTGCCGGCAGTTCCATTGGTATCTGTATCGCCGCCGGTCGCGATGCCCGCCGCGCCGCCGTTCGATTGACCAAACCGCGATCCACTTGAAATATGCACACCCAACGACGGCTGGCCGGCGCCAGCTACGATCAATCCAGCAAAGGTCGTATCAGTGCCGGCGCCGCCATCGGTGAACGTCGTCCCGCCACCGCCGCCGGTCGAACCGCCTGGCCCTCGGAAATCCCAGAATGCGGCAAGATAGGTTCCAAGCGGAACAATCGTATATACGCCCGACGGAATAGTAAGCGGCCCATCAGCGGCGACGTCCCAAGCTGAATGACCATCGACGGCCGGGAATATCGAGAATGACGTCGTGTCGCCCAGGGCCAGATTGCCTCCAATGATGAAGGTCAGCGTCGCTTTCGGAGGATTAACTTCGAGAACAGTCCCCGAGCATTCCGACGAATAATTAGCGTTCGTCAGGATCGCCGGCGAACCGCCGATGAAGACGGACTGATCGACGCTGAGCGTCCAGCCGCCGGTTCCATCCTGCTGAAAAAGATGCGTCCACTTGAATCCCGGCTGCGCCCCGATCGGAAAAAGCACCTGCGCAGACTCGGTCATGATTGTCTTGTGGATAAGTCGACGCCGCGTCAGATCGGCTTGGACAGCGCCTCCCGCGATTGGCGAATCGAGCGGCACATCGGCGACGACCAGCGAGAAGGCATCGAGCACTTCCGAGGCGTCAGGATTCTGGAAAACTATCGAATCAGCATCGAGCCTGATTCGCGAAAATAACCCATCGGGCCCAGACATTGCGTCGAGATAGAAGCCTGCATTCTGGAAGGCCGTCGTAATTCCGTCGGTGACCTTAACCTCGATCGCAACACTGGCGAGCACGCCCTCCGGCGCCGAGGACGCGATGAAGCGAACGTTGACGTCGGCCTCGCCAGAATCGCTGATGGCGAAGAGGTTCGTGAACAGCGCCGCAAGCGCCCCGCGCGTGTTGGCATCGGCGAAGAGCGCCTGCTCGACGCCGGCGGAATTCTGGTTGTAGCGAGCGCCGAGGCCGATATTGATTCGGCCCATCGTTTCCTGGATGCGAGAGACGTGCGTAGAGATCGCCGTCGACATCGCATCAAGGTCACCGCGGATCGTGAAGAGATCATTCGGGATCTTGGAGAGGACGCTGGCGAGCAGCGCGTTGGTTTCCGCGTCGAAGTCGGTGGGTGAGACGTTGAGCACCTCGGCCGACGTCGTAATCGATGCCCACGACGTCCACGCCGTCTGGCGCCCGGGTACCGTCTGGATGGTCGCCCGCGCCTCGTAGTCGGCCCCGCCGACGACGCCATTCGACGTGACCGAGATGCCGTCATCAGGAGTGAGGTCGGTCAGCCGTAGAGCGGCGATCGAGCCCACGCGCCGGTAGTCGATGAGAACTACCGTGACGGTCGGATCGTCGGGCGGCGTCCACGTGAACTTGAGAGCCGGTATGACGCGGCCGGCCGGATTCGCGATCGTTGTCGCCTGGATGGCGAAGGCCGCGACGGTTGCGATCTGGGTTCCCGGCAGCGCCACCGGCGCGCTTGGCGGCGTCGGCTCGACGATGGCGCCGGAGAAGACGCTCGCAGCGGTCGCTGCCAGATCGAGGACCACGCGGCGATTCGCGTTGATGGTCCGCGACATGATCATGTAGGTCAGCGTGCCGTGCTTGGCGGAATTCCAGGTGATCCAGTCACCGGCCTCGTACCAGATCTTGTTGAAGCCGAGCGAGATGTTGGCGGTCACCTGCTCGCGGATCTGATCGAGGCGAATCGTCTGGATGCGCAGCGCCTGGGTGACCGACGTCACCGCCGGCAGATCGCTGCCGCTCTTCACCAGCCGCTCGCCGTCCTCGGTCTCGAAGTCGGGGACGAGCAGCGGCGGGTAGGAATTCATCTGGTAATTGATCGACGGGTCGAGGAACTGGCCGTAGACCGCGTTGAAGAGATCCTTGCGCGAGCGCTTGGCCGTCCAGGTCTTCGGCTCGTCGATCACAAGATCGTCGTCGGTGATGGTGTCGACCGAGCTTTGCGCGGCTCCGACCAGCGGGCCGAACGATCCCTGCCGCTCGACCGCGAACCCTGCCATTGATAGGTCGAATTGCGTGAGGGCATCGGCGTACTGGACGTCATCGGTGGCGACGAGCGCGATGGTATAGCGGGCCTCGCTGCCGACGTTCTTGGTCACCACCTCATCGCAGACGTTCGCCGCCGCGGTATAGAGATCGGCGATCAGATCGATGACGGCAACGCCCTGCCCGCAGACTTTTTGTCCGTTGATGAAGATCCCCCGCTGGTAGTTATATCGCGCGATCGCCGGGTTCTCGCTCCATTCCCATGTCGACGTATCGTTCCACCGATGGGCGCCGGAGCCGCCGACGCTAGAATCCTTGCGCAGGTCGTAGAGTCTCAGGCCCTTGGTGATCCAGACAAACGACGGCACGCTGCCGCCGAATATCTTGTCGTCGTAGGTCATCTCGATCGCGAGCCAGCACATGCCGGTGAACTTATTATTCGACACCCACCTGCCGGCCGGGTTGGAATTCGTCACGAACGCGGTGTCGGCGAGCTGCCCGGGGCGCCCGTCGTAGAACCTCACCTTGATGTTCGTGCCGTAGTCGACGAGGCCATTAGTAATATTCGCCGACGTGTTGTTGACGGTGAAGGCGGCGATCTCGTTGCCGGTGATCGCCGCTGCCGTGAGCTCGGCGAGGATCCCGTCGATGATCACGCCCTCGAGAGACTGGTTCCAGCCATCGCCAAGAACAACTGCCTGCTCGAGGAATTTGTTGGAGGCGCCATAGGTGTTCCAATAGACAAGCGTCCCAGCGACGGCGACCTTGCCGAAGTTGCAGGATCTGGCGACGGCATCGCCGGACTGAAGCGTGATCTGCGCGCCGCCCGTCGCCGCAGGCTTCTTCACAAAGGCGTTGGCGAGGGCATTCAGGCCGATGTTGAGGCCGATGCCGACGAGCGCCTGGCCGAGCACGCCGAGGCTCGCGATGAAGGCGCCGGTCGTCGCCACGGCCGTGCCGATCGCACCTGCGATCGCCGCGATGGCTGGAGCGATGAACGGCATCTATTCGATCCTGAAGGCCGTGCTCACGAAATGACGCGGCAGCCGACGCAGCCCGATGGGTGCGCGTCCGATGACGCCGCGGTCGATGAATAGCACGGCAGCGGGCATCCCCTCCACGTCGGTCCCGAAAATCAGGCCGACGTCGCCGCGGCGCCCCATGGACGGCGGAATCTCCTCGAAGGCCGAGCCGAGGTAGTCAGCGATGTCGCGGCAGCCGCGGGCGAGGAGTTCCTTGGTGGCGCCGATCGCGCTGGCGTAGGCCCCTAGCGCACCGTCCATGATATCGACGCCGCTCATCGCCTCGATGCCGCCGGCGATGAAGGTCATGCAATCATTCCGGCCCCATTCGAACGGCGCGTATGGATTCTCTCGGTTGATGTAGTCGACCAGCCGCTCCGGCCAATCCCGGTGCTTACGGAGTCCGCTGCACAGGCTGCGGAGCGACGGGCACGATTTTCGAAGGGATTTTCTTGCCCCAGAAGACATTCTGGGTTCCGGCGAAGGCTGCATAGACTAGGCTCCCGTCGTTGGCGTCGATCAGGCGCTGCACGGCATCCGATCGCTTCATGTAGCCGATCTTCAGGTAATCGCGCGCCTTGCTCTCGAGGTTGCAGAGCAGCGTGTAGGGTTTGCCCGGCTGCTCCTCGTGGACGATCTGGTCGATATAGCCGCGATATTCGCGCTCGACCGACAGAAGATCGCCGCTCACCGGATCGAAATATGCGGTCATGATCGTCACCGGCCGTTGATGATATGCCTCGCTCTCGATGGTGATCAGCACCTCTGGCGTGAGCGGCGACTGGTCGACGGCGGAGAGCCGCACCGTGACCGGCACGGCCGAACCGTCGGTCACCTGGCTGACGGCGCTCACCTCGATCAGGGAGCCCGCGCCGACATAGGTAATGCCGCCGTAGACGAAGGGGCCCATCCCTGTCCAGAAGCCATAGAACCCCGACGGGAGGTCGAAGAGGATCAGCCCGCGATCGACAATGCGGCCGGCGTCGAGCTGGTCTTTCGTGGTGGGCGAGAGATCATAGGCCATGGGCAGATATTACCCGTCGAGAAGTCAGTTGCAATCTGACTATCAAGCACGAAGGCCATCGCCCCATGTTGCAGGAACGATGGCCCTCCTGAGCAGGACAGGGTGTCGTAAGGTCTGCACCCTCGGCACCGGCTTAATATAGCGCCTGGATCATCGAGAAGGAAATCGGCTGTGGGCCGCCGGCATCGCGATTCGCCGACCACGTCCCGGTTTCGAACGTCATCAGGCAGCTCGGCTTGACGAAGGTCGCCGTCACCCCCGGCGAGCCGATGTTGAAGAGGCTGGTCAGCACCTCGGCCTCGACGGCCACCGTCGCCACTCCGCTGCCATCACCGATGGCGTCCTCGACGATCCGGTGAAGGGCATATTTACCGTCTGCGCCGATCAGGCCAACGAGATCGCCCGCGCCCATGAGAAATCCGATCGGCAGCCCCGAAAGACCGATGGCATAGGTGGCGAGCCCACTCACCACGGCGGCGCCAGTGAACGCTCCGCCTCCGGCCTTGACCATTGGCACGAAGCCGCCGGCGTCAATCGCCGCCTGCCGGTAGGCAACGGGATATGCCCGCGCCGGATTGTAGAGCAGCGCGTTGTGGAGGCCGCCGCGCTGCGCGTCGCGCCAGGCTTCCCACTTCTGCGCATCGGCCTCGCTCACTGGCGGCGTGGTCATCACGGCCCGCCAGCGCCGCTGCGCGAGACTGCGAACCTGCGTCTGGCCCCCGCCCAGCATGTTCACGGCCATGTATTCGGCGAGGTTGAAGTCGATCGATCGAATCTTCTCGATCGGTATCGGCAGCGGGAAGGTGAGGGCCATTTAGTGCATCTTCCCCCGCGAGAACATGCCGGCGACCACCGTGCCGACGTCCTTGGCGAACGTCCGCTGCTGATTCGCCACCACGCCGGCGAGCATCTGTACGGCCTCCGTGGTGGCACCCGGAAGGTGGTACGTCGGCGCGAAGGTCATCGCCAGCGGCGAGGCCATGCCGCGGCCGGCCATGCCCCCGAGCACGTTCTTCGTGCGCGCCGCCTCGGCCTCGGTTAGCACCTGCTCGCCGCGGTGGAGGATAGCCGTGAATTCGTCGGGGCCCATGCCGCCGGCGAACCGGGGAGCCCCGCGCCATGCGCTCGAGGGCAGCGCCCGCATCGGCACCGACGTCGAACCGACCGTGCCGCCGCTGTGCATGAGTCCGCCCATCGTATAATTCGGCAGCGCGCCACCGGCGCCGCCAATACCGCCAAGCGCGCCGCCGAGGATTCCTTTGATCCAGTTATTGAACGGAGTCAGAGCGAGCTGCGTCAGCGCATCCTTCGCCATTGTCTTGAGGAGGCCCGCGAAGGCATCTCCGATCTTGCTGAAATCATCGATCGCCGAGGTCGCGAAGGCATCCGTCGCGGTCGTGAGATCGTCGATCCACTTATAGTTGGAGAACGTGCCGAGGTAGTCGCCGAAGGCCGTCTTCGACTGCCCCGCGGTGATGGCGCCCGCCTTGACCAGAACGTTGAGCTGCGCCTGTTTCTCGGAGAGCATCGACGCGGTAGGCCCGAGCGTGGTGAGCATCGACTTATATTCGGTCCACGCATCGATCTGCGTCTGCAGGTCAGAGATATCTCCCATGACGCCGCCGACGAGTCCGCCGCGTCCCTGCTTGGCGGCCGCGATGTATTTGTCGATCACTTCCTGCGCCACGCCGGCCGTCTCGGCAGCAGCGGTCACCTGCTTCTCGAAGTCGGTGAGCGGTCCAGAGGCTGCCTCTTCCTGGAGCTTCGCCATCTCCTTCGTGAATTTCGCCGTCGCTGCCGCGGCGTCGTTCATAGATTGCGTCGGCGCATCGACAGCCTTTTTCAGAGAGGCCGCACGATCCTTGAAATCCTGTACCCTCTGGTTCCACTCGCCGAGCGCATTCTGAGCAATTATTATTGTCGTAGATGCCTGCTGTAGCCTTTCAGTTCCACCTTTATCAAATAGATCCGCTACTGGACTCTTGCCTATATCACGCTGAACAGTTCTATAATTCTCTATAGTTTTTACAAACGCTCGATATGCTTCCGTCTGACCCTGAATAGCTGCGGCCATGTCCATATCGACTGTACGCTGCGTCTCGTCGTTGAATTCTTTCGTCTTTGACGTGGCCTCAACAATCCTCTGATCAAGTGTCTGAAGGGCCGATTCATGCGTCGCAGCGGCTCTTGCCGCACTGCCCTGCCATTGCGTAAGAATCATGTAGCCAACGAAGGCAACTGTTATTGCTGCATTGAGCGGTCCGCCTAACAATGCGACTGTTCTACTCAGGGCTCCTCCGAGCGCCGTCAGACCCGTTGCTTCGCCGATCACAGCCTTCGCGGCGACCCAACTTGATGCCGCATAGGCGGCATTAGCTGCGGCTGCAGTGCTTGTGACACCAGCCATGGCAACGCGGGCCGCGAGCAACTCCCTTTCGGCGGTTACTGCCGATGCCGAAGATCCGAAGCCAAGCGTTCCCCCACCGCGCGTCATTAGAGAGTTAGCCTCTGCCATCTTTACTCGCGCGGCAGCGGCAGCAAGAGAGGCGGCAGCATCATCCTTTAGCGCCAACGTTTCGAGCTGAGCGGCCGCTGCTCCATAAACCATTTGCTGATTGAAAAGAGCGGCCTTGCTGATTACTCCACTGATCGAGTTGGCGGCGCGCAGGCCAAAATTCAGCAAGAGTGCCTCGCCGATGAGGATCACGGCACTGCCGACGTTTCCTATATTCGCGGCGAGCAGCTCGAGGCCATTGGCCAGCATCCGCGACGCGCCAAGCGAGGTGTCCTGCTTGCCGATGAACATCGTCATCGCGTTATCAAGATCCTTGAGCCCGACGGTGATCGTCGGGATCACCGTGCCGAATTTCTTGTCGATCTCATCGCCAGCGCCTAGCAGCGCTTTGGTCATGACCTGGCCGGTCAGCTCGCCCTGCTTAGCCATCTCGCGAAGTGCCTGGACAGAGCCACCAGATATCTGATCGGCGAACACCTTGGCGAGTTCCTGATTGCGTAGGATCGGCCGCAATTGCTGACCCTGGATATTATTCGAGGCTATGCCGACGGCGAGCTGCGTCGTTGCCGCCGCGGCCTCCGTGCCGGACGCGCCCGACAGCCGGAATGTCTTCTGGATCGTCTCGTTGATGCGAATCAGTTGGGACTGGCTGAGACCGAGCCGCGTCGAGGCCGTCGCCAGCTCGACGTAGGCGTCGACCGCATCCTTGATGCCGGCGCCGGTCTGGATGGTCGACTCATAGATCAGCCCCTGCACCGCGTTGAGGTTCGCCGATGACGTGGTGACCAAGCTCAGGCGGTTCTGCAGCGTTGTGTAGGTATCGGCGTAGGCGAGGATGGCGCTGACGCCGAGAGCGCCGGTGAAGCCCGCCACCGTGCCGGCAAGGCCCAGGAACGTCGAGCGCAGGAGGTTCGCCCGCGCGTTGGTGTCACCCATCGCCCGCGAGAGCGCCAGGAAGGCGTACGGCCTGAAGCTATTGCTTGAGGCCACCCCATGCGGCCCGACCAGCTTCGCCACCGACGCCGACGTCGTGTCGAGGTGCTGGCGCATCGTCGCGGCATTGGTGATGGTCGTCTGCGAAAGGCGCCCCATCGCCGTCGCGAACGGTCCGGCGTCCACCTCGGCGGTGATGATGAGCGAGGCAAGGATCGTTTTGTCGGCCATGGATTTTCTAGGTTCCCGGCGCCTTCGGTGACGTCAACGCCCGCAAGATCGTCATCATTTCTTGAGGCGTCTGTCTGCGGCTGCGGCCCTTCAAAAGCTCGGCCAACGCTGGATAGTGAGCCGGGTCGGTATGATGAAGCCTGCCCACCCACCACGCAAGCTTGATATCGCGCTCGTGTTCGGCCTCGAGGCGCGCCTGCACGATCTCGACGCACTCGGCAAAGGTCATACGCCAGAATTGATCGGGAAGAACGCCTACTCGGTAGGCGCGTCGGCGGAGGTGGTCGATGACCCCTCCGGCTTCGGCTTCTGAGGGTTTTCTGGTCCCTGTCCCCCAGCTTCGGCATCGGCCGCGCGCTTGGTGATCTCGTCTATGGCCGTCGCATAGTCGGTGCCATTCACGGCCTGGGCGAGGGCATCGCGAAGTGGTTGGTAGGCGACCCGCAGCGGCTGCTCACCGAGCGCCTCCGGACCGATCTGGACGCCGTCTTTATTGAAAAGGGAGATCTCGAGGAGGCGCTTGGAGAGCTTGGCCGGCGCGGCGAGGCTGAGGACGCCGCGATCGAGCGACGTCAGAACGCCCATCCACCATTCTTCGCCGAGCTCACCCTCGAGCGTGGCGAGTGCGTCGAGATCGAACCGGAGATATGCGCCCTTCCCGGCGATCGGAAAAGGTACAGCGCCACGCTTGGGATTCATCAGCTACCCTTTTACGCGGCTGGCGCCCATGTCGTCGGGCCGCTCAGCATCAGGGTCACTGCCTGCTCAACCAGCTTGCCGACCGCGACAGACTTGCCGAGGTTCGTGACAAACGCCGAGAAGGCGATCGTGTTGTCGCCCATGAGCCCGGTGAGGCTGAAGTCGATGATGAAGTTGGTGAGAATCCGGCCGCTGAGCTTGTGCTTCAGGCCGATCGCGAGATTGTGCGTCGGCTGCGCCGGGTCAAACTGGAGCATCAGGGTGACCTGGCCGCCGTCGAGCAGCCCGGCGACTTTCTCCATGTAGAAACCAGGAGAGAGCAGGTGCGTGGCGTCGATCGTCGCCATCGTCTCGCCTGGTCCATCTAGGGTGACCACGTTGGCGATCTGGCTGAAGACTTCGGGCGACGCCCCATTGCCCATCTTGATCGTCGTACCGAGGCCGTCCTTGCCTGTGGTGGGCGCGGTCGTCGTCACCATGTCGGTCTCCTTGCGGCGTTTCGATCCACACCCCCGTGGGGGGGGCGACCTTACGGCGAAGCCAGTGTTAGTCGTGCCACCTTACCATGAATTCCATGGTCCGGCGCCAGAGCGCTTCCTCGTCGTTGTATTCCGAGTTATCGCCGGTGCCCTTCATAATCCGTATGTCGCCTTTGCGATAGTCCTTGAGGGCGGTGATGACGGCCTTGCCGAGGCGCTCTGCCTCGCTCGCCGAATGCTGCGAGATGGCCTCGACCTCAATGGCGGTCACCGGATAACCGTCGGCGCCGGACAGCGTGTAGCTCTCGGATTCCGATTTGTGGAGAACCATCAGCATCGGATCTGATGGTCCGCTCGGCGCGTAATATTCGGTGGGCAGCGGCGCTACCGTCACCCGGTCCCCCACGATGACCTTGATCGCGGGCGTCTCGAGCAGCGCGCGAATCACTATCTCTGTGGCGGTCTGCGGATCTGGGAGCGGTGTGGTCATGCCTGCGTCCACATGCCCTTGGTCAGGAACCCGTGCCAGTGGTCGATGTGGTGAATCGATGGCGTGAGCGTCGGCAATTCTCGGTTGCCGTCCCACTCCCACGTCGCCTTGATGCCGTTCGCATCAATGCCTGTCGGCGGCTTCGTCTTCAAGCCTATCGGCAGCCGGCTGAAACTGCCGCAGCCACACGGGCAGGTGAATTTGATATGCCCCCAAAATCCGGCACCTTCGGCCGCTTGGTCGAAGCTGAATGCGCCGGCGATCGGCTTGCCGTCTCCAAATTTTGCTTGTTCGAAAGCATCGGAGACAGGTCTCGCCTTGACCGGGGCGGGCAGACGGACCTCGCTCATTCGAACCTCACCTCTTTCCCGTCGACCGCGAAGGTCACGGTTACGTGAGATTGGCCGCTTTCGGCGTCGAAGGAGGTCGAGATCGCCACCTGATTCGGCAGCGCAGTCCCATCCTCCAGGAAGAGAGCGATCGTACGTCCGTCGAAGGCCGCCTCCGCCGCAACCTTCACCGCTCTGATGACAAGTCTCATAGCGTCGCCTGCTGAGCCCGAAGTTTAGACGCCTGCTTTAGCACCTGCACGCGGAGATCATCGAGGATAAATTCCATAGCGGCGACGCCCTCGGTGTCAAACGCCGGCCGTAAGAATGGGAACGGTCGCGCGCCGGGATGGAAACTTCGGCGCCGCGGTTGCCAGTGCGGTTTGGTCCCGAATTCTACGAAATGAGCGATATGCCGCCCGCGCCCAACGAAGCCCAGCCGGAACATCGGCTGAGCGCTCGCGCGTCCTGACTGCTTCACGATCTGCATGCTGTTGACGAGCCGGACGCCCGGCGGCGTGTGCGCCTGGACCGAAGCATTCTGGCGGAGGTTGTCCTGAGCGGCCTGCTTGATCATCGTCAGGCCCTTGCGCAGGGCAGGGTCGAGCGCGGCGCCGCCGAAGGTGCGACCGAGCTCCTCGAAGGCCGCCGCGAGCTCCTTGGCCCCGCGAATCACAAAGCCCGTCGCCATCAGAGGCCGGCCGCTGGCTGCACGGTCTGGCGCACGCGAAGAATCGTCTCGTTCCTCGAGACGAAGTCGCGCATTACCGCCTCGATGTCGAAATAGACCGTCCTGGTGTCATCATCGAAGGTGCCTTGCTCGTCGTAGGCAACCCGCATGTTCGAGGTCACGCCGTCAAGATCGTAGAAATCGCCGGCCATCGTGAAGTAGGCGTTGCTGCGCTCGACACCTTGAAGGTCACGTTCCTGCCCACGAACCGGTGCGATCTGGACCCACGCTTCGGCGAAAACAGGCCATCCGTAGAGTGGCTTGTTTTGTGGATCACGATTTGTTTCAATCTTCTGCTGGATCTGCACAAGGGCCGTTCGGTCGCCGGTATAGACGAAGGGCATGGCGGTCCTCCCCGGCCTTTCTAGCCGTAACCCATGTCGAGGAAGAACCGGTAGCGGCCGGCAGAACGCTCGATGCCGTTGGCGATTTTTCTGTTGATAACGATCGAGCGCACGTCGTCGCGGGTATCGACCGGGTTCTCGTAGAAGTCGGCAGCTAGAATGGCGATCGCGCGCGCAATGCCAGACGCCTTCAGCATGACGTCCGCCGCGCTCGCCCAGCCCGCCGTGAAGCTTATTTCCACCGCCCCGGGATGCACGACCGTGTCTGGCCACGCCTTCTGATCGAGCAGGTGGATCCTGCCGAAGTTGGCCTCGCTCGGCTGCACGAATAGGACATCGCTGGTCACCGGCATGGAATCGTTGGGCGCGTAAAGCGTCTGCCACGCTCCGTCGCTCGCCTGCCGATACCTGATCCGATCTACCGACCGCAGCGGTGGCAGCGGAATGTCGATGACGTCGCTGATAGTCCAACGAGTGCGGGCGACGTCATGGTGATCTGCCCGCGCCCCCGGCTTCATGAAGCCTGGCAGCGTCATCACCCACTGCGAAGGCAATATCGAGCGCCGCAGATACCCGTACTGCCCGTCGAAGTAGGCGAAGGCGAAGAGGATGCAATCGCTCACGCGGGCATCCTCGCGCGTGTGCACGATGCGAAGGTTGGCCTTCACCGTCGCGATTGGGACGAGCGCGAGGATATCGGCGCTCGACGGCAGGGCTGTGGATTCCAGAGTCCTCATCGCGTTTTGTAGCCCTTGAGCTGTCGGTCGGGATAGTCGAGGCGTTTCTTGCCATCAGCCGGCGCCTTCACCGGACTCTCCTGAAGGACAACCTCGCCGACGCCGTCCTTCACGCCGATCGGCTCGGCGATCTTACCGCCGCTCTCCACGCGCCCGCGCTTTTCCCTTGTGGTCGAGACGGCATCTTTTTGGGTGAGCGGCAGGCGGGTGACGGTCATGGGGCTCTCCGATGAAGAGGGCCGCAATCTAGCATTGGCGGCAGGCGGCGGCTATGCGGTTGGCGAGCGTTCTTTCGCACCCGAATACCCTGAGAGATCGGCTTTCTTGAATTCTCCGAATGGCACCCGGCGATACTTCTCGATCGAGTATCCGGCAGCCAGAGCCTCCTCGTAATATCTATCGAAGAGGGCCGTGATCTCACGCCGCGGATGCTCGTTGACCGGTCCGTTGTACCAATGCTTCCGGCCCTCGGCGGCGAGACGCGGGATCGCGTAGCGCGCGCTCGGCTGGGTGTCGATCGCCGTGTAGTGAACGATCTTCACCGATGGATCGTTTATCTGCTCAAGATTTTCGTTGTCACAATAATTCCACTGTTTTCCCATCGGAAATTCCTGCACCAAAGCCGGATGCGTCAAGAAATACTTTATCGTGTCCCGATGCGAATTCGGATTTGCCTTGAAGACATCCATCGGGCCGAGCAACTCGCTCACCGCCCGGCAATCGAAGACGCTGACGCAGTAGCGCCAGCCGGTGCCTCCCTTGGCGATGATGATTTTTCCGGGCTGGAAGGGTATGCGCCAGAGCTCGGCGATATCAGCGAGCGCGATCGTGTCAGGATCGAGATAGATCGCGCGGCCATGGCCGCCTGCAAGTGCCGGCGCCGCCCATCGCAGTCCCGAGAAGCTGGTCGTCCAGGTCTCCGTTCTCCATCCGTAGAACGGACTGGTATGCGCCCGAGATAGTCTTAACCAAGTTATATCGATCGGCAGTGATGAATGCTTGTTCAGGCTATAGTCTGCAACCATCATCTGCTCTAGGTCGCAGTTATTCGGATCTGCCCCAATATATAGCTTGATAACGTCTTGGCTCATGGCCGTTTCCATGTCTTGAGGTGCTCGATCACCCGCTTGGCGACCGCTGCCCAGCTACTCTTCAACGCCAGCGCCCTGGAAGCCGGCACGTCGATTGAGTCGACCACGCGGCGCCAGGGGATGACGTCGGCGTATTCCACGTGCCGCACCGTGGCGAGCCGATCAGGAGAGATGAAATCCTTGCACGCTACGACCAGCGCTCCAGCCGTGGCGCTTTCCAGCACGCTGAGGCCGCTCGCTTCCTGATGGGTCGGCATGAAGACGTGGCTCTGAGAATATTCAGCGCAGATATCCTTGTAGGGAATGTGCTGACGCTCATAGAGATCGACATGCGGGTCGAAGAGATCGGCGTCGGTGACCTTGCCATCGAGGATCTGGCGGACCTGCACGGCCGTGAACCGCATCCGCCAGGTGCCGCTGCGAACGAAGGCCGCAAGAGATTTGAGGATGAGCAGCGTCCGATCGCTGCGCTCGAAGCCATAGATCGGATGGTCGACCAGGATGCGGAGCTCGTCGTCGCGCTGCAATGGCTGGCAGAGGATCGGATCAGCCGCCCAGCCGATGTAGCAGTTGCCGGCGGCGTGCGCCGCATGCTTCGGCGAGGATTTGGGATAGCGCGCATCATCGTCACGAACGGTGAGAGTGAGCACGCCTGGGCAGCGGTCGAGAAGCGAGCCGTCGTAGAGCTGCGCCACAATGCCGCAGCGCTTCTGTAGCCGCTCATTCAGGACCGCCGCGCAGCCGGCCGGCACTTTATCGAAGAGGCGCAGCCCGAGCGCGACGACGTGATCGATGTTGCTGAGATCGAGAGACCGGAAGTGGTCGATGATATTCGGCGTCTCCGGAGGCACCGACGGCACGAAGCGCACGCCGATAGCCATCCTGCGGAGCTCGCGTGTCAGGTAGTACGACCAGACGGCGCCGAAGCTGCGCACGTCCTCTACTCGAGTGATCTCCGGACCGATGAAGAGGAGATTCATGGCTGGCTGATCCATTCCAACGCATCCTGCGGAGCCCACCGCGGGAAGCAGGTGATGAGGCTCTGCGGGCTTCCGTTGACCACCTCGACTCCGTTCATGGTGAGCTGGCGGACGGTGGTTTTGAACATGCTGTTGAGCCCGACAAGAACGTCCTTTCCCGGCAGCCCTTCGTCGAAGGCATACCCGCCATAGCCGTCCACGCCGATGAGCGCGACCTTTTTCGGCCGCATCAGGTAGGCGATCCCGAGCGCGCCGTACGCGCTATTGCCGCTGTGGACGCCCGACAGGGAGTTGGAGAGGCCCGGCAGGTGCTTGTAGAGACCCAATCCGGTCAGCCGGTGCAGGAAGGTGACGCCAGCCTCTGGGGGATCTCGGTGGGCGACGATGGCGGCGTTCGGCAGCCCGTAGTCGGTAGGCACGGCCATGTAGTAGGCGAGTCCCGGCCGGCGTCGCCCTTCGTTCTCGGCAAGCATCTCTCGATTCTGGTTGCTCGGGTCGAGCGTGAACCACGCTCCCCGCGGCGGATCGAAATGCTTGAGCGCTCGATTGACCAGGATGACGTAGGCGTCGACGTTCTCGACGTGCGTCTGGCCGACATGCTCGATCGAGGGCCCGGTCCCGACGATCAGGATCCGGTCAGCCCGCCCGCTGACGATGCCCCATTTCAGCATTGGTCAGAACACGCCCGCCTTGTGCAGAGCGAGGATCGCGAAGCCGACGATCAGGAGCCCGTTGAGCAGCCCGCTGGCGCCTGCGACCATGCCTGAAAGAAACCTGTGCATAACTTTTACCCTTTCCATTGGTAGATGAAGTTGCGCCTGTCGATGTTGGCGACCCGCCGGTACTCCGGGATCGCCGCCTCAACCTCGAGGAGCCACTCGAGATCGAGGATCTCGAGGAGAATCGCCGGGTGGCAGCGGTCGATCGTCTTCCGCGCACCGCGCAGCACCGCCGCCTCGCCGCGCTCGACGTCGATCTTCATGGCGGTGATCCAGGCGTCGGCGGGGATGAGCGTGTCGACCATGCGGACCTTCACCTTCAGGTGCGTCCGCTCTTTCTTGTCGGGGATCAGGCTGCCGCCGGTCGTGAATGGAACGCCGCTATTGTAGAGAAACTCGCCCTCGCCATCGCGGTCCGATGCGGCCGCCTCGAAGGTGACAATCTCCCCCCAACCCTCGGCCCTGTTGAAGGCGACGTTCGTCTTCAGCCGCTGCATGTTCTGGGGGAGCGCCTCGATGGCGAACGCCTTGTAGCCGAGCTGCGCCGCGGCCATCGCGTAGACCCCGCTGTAGGCGCCGACGTCGACCACGGCGAGGGGCTCATCGAGCATGTTGCGGCCCAGGATATCTGCCCACCACTCGCGGCTCTTCGGTTCGAAGGATTTGCCCTCGGCGAGGCCAACGCAGATCCGGTCGCCGTCCTCCAAGAGATCAACAAAGCGAGTCCCGAACGAGACTTTCATGATCATTTATCCCACGAGAGGACGTAATCGCCATTCATATTGTCGACGCGCCGCTTGGCACCGAGGCTCTCGAGATATTCCACGGCGGCGGTCTCGGAGATCCCATATTTCTCTACCATGCCGGTCGCCGGCTTCTGCTCGACGATGATCGTGGGCTTGCAGCGGAGAAGCGTCTCCTCGCCGCCCTTGCAGACGAAATATTCGTAGCCCTCGACGTCGATCTTCAGGAAATCGATGTCTTTAAGGTTGAAAGAATCCAGCCGCCTCATGGACGCCGGCTCGCCGCTTTTATCAACCGAGACGCGCATTGATGCGCCAGGCATTCGGCTTAGGCGGACCGCGCGATCGCTGTCCCCGAGAGCCACGTCGACAAGGTCGGCGTTGGGAACGTCGCGCATGTTCAAAAGCCAGCAGTCACGGTGTTCTTTGACCGGCTCGAAAGCGATGACCCAGGAAAACTGTCTGGCAAGCGTCCACGACCAAAGCCCCACATGGGCGCCGACGTCCACTGCGGTCCGGCGCGGACCAACGACCCATTTCATCGCCTCCAACAGTTTATTTTGCTGATACACTAACCGATCTCCGACGCGCTGATTGCGGGTCGTGAGATATTTCTGCAGGTGCTCTTCACCTTCCGGAAGCCACCATTCGGACTCGGCGTGAAACATCATGTGGCCGTGTAGGACGTGATGCCGATGTACGCCTTACCAGATGGTGATGTGATGCGATAAAGCTCACCCACGCCAATATTCTTTCGCCCAAGCGGGAGTCGTAGGACTATGCGGCTTGTGCGAGCCGCCGAAGACAACGACCGAGCACCCGGCCGGCTTCCCGCCGCCGTGCCTCGCCTCGAGATCGCGATATCCCAGAAAGAACCCCTTCGGCACCAGGGACTGCAGAAATGGCGCATCCGGATAGAGCCACTCGACGACCATCTGGTCGCCGTACTGCCCCGCCTTCTCCATCCACTCGGCGCCGTCCTTGATCCATTTCCTGAAGATATCCGCTCCCCACCCATTGCCGAAGGTCATCAACGATGACGCATATCGGCATGGCCATGTCGGATGACCAGCCCTTTTCGTCCAATTCTCGAATATCGCAAATTTATAGTTACCGGCGATCCATGCCAGCGGCGAGATATCCCCGCATATCACCGTGTCGAGATCGAAATAGATGCTGGGCCCGACACCGCGGACCAGCGGCGCGAAGAGGACCATTTTTGCCCACCAGCCGGGGCCCTGATCCTTGGCGATGATTTCGTGCACATTAGGTAGACCAAGCTGTCTATCGGTTATGCAGAGGAATCTATGGGGGAGAGGCAGATGACGCGCTACAGCCGCCTGCAGCTTGGCGACGTAGCTGACGTCATATTTCGCGCCGTTGAAGACGCAGAGAACGTTGAGCGTCAATCCGGCACCTTGGAATGGTGCGCCCGCTGCCAGTCGCGCATGTCGTTCGCGAGCTTCAGCGCCTCGCCGACCTTTGCCGACACGCGCTCGAGGCCATTGCCGTCGAAATTATTGCGGGTGATGAGCGCCGTCGCCCAAGCCTCGACGATGCCTGGCGCCAGCACGTCCTGTGCCCGCAGGATAAATATCGGCTCGTCGGCGTGGGCTCTCCCCAAGGCGCCTCGGCCGCTTTGAACAAGAAGCAGTTCTTCTGTCTTTGTCGCCATTGATATTTCATGCCTCCGCCAAGGCTGCGGCGAGATCGACCGCGGGGAATCGCTTGAGCGCGCTCCCTGGCGAAGCATTCACCACACGCACCCCGCGTCGGTCAAGAATATTCCCGAGCTCGTTATATCCCTGTACCCAAGTATTCATATTTGGGTGCATGCGGATCTGCGCAGGGTGATCCCCGAAGAAATGCTTCCCCTGCATGTCATACCCGACCAGGATGACCTTCTCCGGCCGGAAGCCCTTCACCGCGATCTGGATGGCCTGGTATCCGCTATTGCCGCCCGAGCGGATCTTGTCCGGATCGTCGTCCCAGCCATCGGTCCCCGAGCACTCCACCCACCAGACGTCAGAGTGATTCGGCGCGAACGGGTGACCCTCGCGGGCGACGCCGAGGGAAACGCGATGCCCTCCGCCGTAGCGCCACGGCTGAAGGCTTTCCCAATGCAGATCCCACCATTGCGGATCGCAGGCGTAGAGCATGTTCGCAAACCAGCACGGATAGATCGCATCGTTGATGGCGATGATGATGATGCCGCGGTGGGCCGCCATGCCGAGCAGCCGCGCCTGCGCTGCCGTGAACGAAGAACCGCCTGCGACACAGACCACTGTCCGACAGTCGGGCAGGGATCCGAGGCGCAGGCGGCGATGCTCTAGGGCGGCTTCCAAGCAGCCCCCTTCGCTTGATTCCGGTTAGCTGTAGCTCGGCTCGAGGCTCGCGGTCTTCGGATGGAAGTGGCCGCCGCCGAGGGTGAACATGACCATCGCCGTCGACGTGTCGGTGTTCGCGCGGTTGAGATCAGGCGTGAAGTTGAAGCGGATCCAGCCGCGGGCCATCGTCAGGTCGTAGTCGGCCTCGATAACCCCTGTCTCGGTCGAGCCTCCCGACTGACCGGTCAGATCAACCGCGTTGGCGACCGCGTCACCGAAATTGGCGGCGTTGAGCCCGGCGGCGTTGTCGGCGTCCTGCATCTGGCCGAGAACCGAAAGCGTATTCGTGGCGCCGAGGACGGCGCGCAGCGCTACGCTCACCTTCGCCCAACTGAAGTCCCTGCGGTCGATCCAGGGACCGTTGACGAGGGTTGCGTCACCGGTGCTGCCGGCAGTGGCTACGCCATAGCCGCCGAATCGGGTGGCAACGTCTGCGCCGCCATTCTTGGTGCTACCGAACGAGGCCATGGCCTGTCTCTCCTATTTTGCCGCCTTAACCGGGGGCACCTTCCTGAATTCTGCGAACTTCTTCTTCACGAGATCCTGCGCATATCCTGCAACGAATGCGGCAGACTGGCCCTTGAGGTAGGGCGGCATTCCAGCGATGAACCGCACCAGGATCATGTTGGTGGGCAGGCGAGCAGCTTCCATCTCAACTAGCATACGCGATGATCCTTTTACGCTTACGAGCCCCAGAGAACCCCATTCACCTGCACGAACGAGAGCGGACGGCGCGACCCGAAGTCATGCGCCGAGGTGGCGCGGATGAAAATCAGATCATTCTGGAAGGCCGACACCGGCGAACCGTTGATGATCACCGTCGCCTCGATCGAGGACGCGATCGCCAGACCTTCCTGGATGCCCATCAGCATGTCGCCGAAGTTGATGAGGAAGATCGTGCTCTCGTTGCCGCCAACCCCGAGATTGATCGGGATATTGGTCGACACGAGGATCGGGATCTGGCCCATGCGGGGCGGATCCATGCGGGTTTCCGGGTAGGCGTAGCTGCCATCGGCCGTCGAGAAGACACGGGCCTTCTGCAGGAATTCCAGAGTGCGGGGCGCCATGACGTAGCGCCACCGACCGATGTTCCTGATGTTGTTGTTGAACAACGCCAGGCGCAGCACGGTGAACTGCTGATCGATGTTCGGCAGCGTCGGCGCGGTGCCGGTGGCTACGAGCGCGACCGTCTGAATGCCCGAGAGCAGGGTGGCACCGAGCGGCTCGCCGTCAATGCCGGTGCCGAAGTATGCCGCCTGATCCATGACCTGCGACATACGTTCGCGGAGATCGGTCTCGATGAAGGACCGCGCAGACGGCAGCGAGAAATCGATCATCTGGCGGGTCATCGGCACGATGGCGCCGAGGAACTTCGCCGACATATTGACTTCGCGGAATGCCGGCTCCGTCACTGAGATCGGGCCGCCTTCCTTGCGGTAAGACGCCGTGCTCGACGCAGCACCCGCGGCCTGGCGGTACGTGCCGTTTGGCATGTTGCGCTGGACCGGCTCGCCCTGCAGGAAGGTCGTCTCCGGATAGAGCAGCTCGATGATGTCGGTCGCGAGAATGTCTGGCGTCAGGTAGCCGCCCTGGGTCTGCGTACCGGCATTCAGCGCCTTGATGAAATCGGCCTTCAGCTTCCGCGTGCGCTCGATTTCGTTGGCGAGCGGAGCGTAGCCGCGTTCCTCGAGGATCTTGAGCGGGCTGATCATCTCCTGATTGTCGCGGAGATGGAACTGCGATGCGGCGATGCCCATCGCGATGAGGCCCATGCGCTCGGTGGCCTTCATCTTGACGGTGACCTGCGGGCGCACGGTGCGCACGCGGGGCTCGGTCTCTTCGGCGCCGGGCTCTTCCTCGACCACGACCTGATCGGCTGCGCGCTCGCCGCCGCGTGCCTGCAGCTTGTCGGAGCGGACCTTCGCGTCGACTGCCTTCTCGGCGGCCTCGGCTGCATCGAGGAGCGCGGTGTGCTTGACGACTTCCTCCGCCGTCATATCGCGGGCAACGGTCGTCTTCTTGGTCGCATCGTTCTTGTCGGCGGTGGTGGTGACGATGCCGTCCTCGAACGCCTTGATGGCGGCGATGGAGGACTTGAGAGCGGCGCGAAGCTCGGCGAGGGTCTTCATGGCACGAGGATCCTTTTCTCGAGGACCGGCGCGCCAATCGCCGATGTCTGCTTTGCCCTTCTCACCGGGCCGGTGACGCGATTCTTAGTCGATAAGTGCCTTCGTGCGCAAGCGGTCGCGAATCGCATTCGAGCGGACTCGCGCTGCAGCCATGCTGCCGGGGACGATTACCGGCTCGGCGACCTTCTCCGCGACCACCGGCTCGGCGACGGCTACCGGCTTTCCGTTGATCGCCGCAGCGATCATCTCGCCGAGCGCGCGCAACGTCTTTTTCTTCAGTTTCTTCTGGCCTGGCACGAGATGCACCTCCGCGTTGTCGTCATCCTCAACCCTCGCCGGCGCCTTGAGGCGCGCCGGGCCGATCTCGGCGAGCGCGGCGACATAGACCTCGCGCTTGACGCCGAGTCCCTCCAGCGCGTCGCACCACTCGTCGATCTGGCGCTCGAGGATGGCCCGCAGCATTTTTTCGTCACCGGCAGCCGCCTTGGCGAGCGCCCCAGGGTGCGCCGGCACCGGGACCAACGAGCACTCGACCAGCTCCCACTCGTTGAAGCGGTAGCCGCCCGTGTAATTGTCTTCGCTGTCCTTGATCGGCTCCATCTGATTCCAATCTGGCATGAACCCGATCGAGCAGGCGCGGAGCACGCCAGCACCGATCAGCTTGGCGGCAGTGTCGGCCTCATCGGTCGTCTGCGCGGGAATAAGATTGAGATCGGCTTCGAGCCGCGGCGGCCGCTTGGTCGTCATCTTCTCAAGGTTCGACCATGTGCCGACCGGAAACTCGTCGCGCGCATGGAAAAGCAGCGCCACGGGGTTCTGCATGAAATTGTCGATCTTGGCGCCCTCGGTAACGACGACGTCCTTGTAGCGATCGGGGGCCTCCGTCGACATGACGAAGCGGCCGGTGCGATTCGCCGAATTCCACGACGGCGGCGAGGTGAACGCCTTCACCAGCGTCTTGCCATCCTTCGGCGAGATCTGGTCCTGCCGCTTGGACAGGATTTCGTCGATCGAAAGCTTCTTCGCGGGCATGGTGCCCTCCCTCAGTTGACCGTCGTTCCGGACGCCGCTGGCTTCTTCTTACCACCAGCGGGCGTCGGTTCGCCATCACCAGTCCCATCGCCGCCGTCTTGGCCTGTGCCAGAGCCCGCGCCGGTCCCGGCCGGGTTGCCAGCCTGCAGGACCACCTCATTCTTATCGTCGATGAGCTGCATATTGGCGGGGATGAGCCGCACCTGGCCAGCCTTGTTGGGCAGTGGGTTGTAGCCGTGCTTCTGGCGATATTCGTCGATCGTCATCGCGCCGTTGCCGAGACCGACCTTCTCGGCCACCGCCTGCTGCGCGACGTCGGTGATGACCATCGATTCGCGGTCAAACTCGAGGAAATAGTCGAGGCGCTCCTCAGCCGACAGAAATGCTTGGTCGAGGCGCTGCTCGAGCCGCGTGCAATAGGGCACGAGGGTATCGGAGACGTAGCTCTTCTCCATCGCCTCGAGGTTTTCGTACTTCACCGCCTGCAGGTGCATCGCCTTGTGGGGCGGCATCCGGAACATGCGGCAAACCGAGACGATCGCGGCGTCCATGGCGGTCGAGACCTCGGCCTCGTTTGCCTTCATCGACACCTGCTGGAACTGCACGCCGCCGTCGAGGATGAGCGGCCGGCCGATTCGCCGCATCGCGGTCATGCCCTCGGCGAGCTGATCGCGGAGGCGATCGAACGTATCCTGGTTGACCTCGATATTGTCCTTGGACTGGAAGACGCCGCGGAACTGGCCATCATTCTCGTAAAGGCGGGTCTGGAAGTCGTTGACCGAGCGGGCGAGGCCCATCGTCTTCGCGCCGGCGACCAGATTCGAGTAGCCGTTGATGCCGTCGAACATGCGGCCGCGCAGATGCACCATCTCGTCCTGCGTCAGCGTCAGGTCAAAGTCCTGGTATAGAACAGCATCGTAGAAGGTCTGCATGTTCACGGTGTAGTAATACGCCTTCTGATCCGGAGTAACCCAGATGATGACGCGGCCTGGCATGATAGGCACTGCTTCGATAACTTCTCCGGTGCGCGTTGTTTTCTTGGCGATGAAAGCATTCTGCACCATGCCCAAGTTGAGCATGGTCATCTCGATGAATTCGTACCAGGTGTGAAACTGGTTCGGCTCTAGCGCGAGGTATTTAGCCAGCCAATGCTCTCGTGGAAGCACGCGCTCGCTGCCGCCGCGCGTGCGGCGCTTCAGATAGAGGCCGGTCTTGGCGATGTCCTGAGAGAGGACGTCGAGGCAGATGAGCACGGCTGAAAGCTGCAGGGCCTCGCCCTGGCTCATCGTGCGGACGCTGCCCGGGCCAAAGCCGAAGATTGTGGAGAGCGTCTGCCAGTAGTCAGGCTGCCACTCGCCCTTCGCGGCATCGCCGGCCTTCTCAACGACCGGACCCCCGAAGGCACCGCTGCCGATCGTTGAGCGCAGGACGGAAAGCTGGCGGTCGGTGTCGCTCATCGCGGCCTATCCCCGGAATCCTGTCCCCGACCGCCAATGGGGACGCGCGTCTCTCATAGCATCAAGCGCTATGTGTCGTCATCCGTCGCGGGCGTCACGGGCTGCTCGACCGCCGCATCGTAGCCGAGCAGCGAGCCGCGGACCGCCCATGGGTGCTTTTTCTTGACCTTGATGTCGAGCCCGGCATTGAGCCGTGCCGCGTTGGCTAGAATCAGAGCGGCGATGCCGTCTATTTTGGATTCCGAGTTGGGCGCGTCCTTCTTCGGCAGGATATTATCGCGCTGGTCGCGATAGGCGACCGTGTTCCCGGCCATCCATTCGGTCACCGGGTTGCCATCGTGGCGGATCGTCTTCGACTCCACCCGGGACTGAAATTCCTTGGCCGGGTCAGAGATGTTCATCGTCCCGGGCATTAACTGCATCGCCGGCAGGCCGTCGTTGAAGAGGTTCGTCAGGATCTGGTTGGACTGATATTTGTCGAAGACGATCGCCATCGCCTTGAAGTGTTTGCACCACTCCCGCAGGACGTCCTCGATATAATTGTAGTCGGTCACTGCGCCGGGAGTCGCGGTGAGGTATCCCTTATCCCGCCAGCCGCGGTAGAGGTTGCCGACGGTGTCCTTGTCGAAGGCGGGCGCGCTCTCGGCGATGAAGTAGCGGTTGAAGATCACCAGCGCGTCGCCGACGTCGATGATGGCGCCGAGCGCGCAGATGTCGAGATAGGACGCGAGGTCGCCGCCGATCCACGCCTCACGGCCCTTGAAGTCCTCGATATTCAGCTTCGGATCGCCGCATTCCACCCACCGGTCCATGGCGAAGAGGCCGCCGGCAGCATTCGACCAGATGTCGTAGCGGGTGCGCTTCAGCTCGACGCGCTTGTCCGGCGAGCCTTTCGATTCCCTGATGAAATCCTCGACCACGTCGGGCTTGATCGAGATCCCGTAGAGCGGGTTGGCTTTGCGGAGCATCGCCACGGTGAAGAGGCTCGCCTCGTCCTGGAGATCCTCTTCGTCGACGGTGTAGATCACCCCGAACATATGCTCGAGGTTCTCCTTGTCCTCGAGCACGCGAATCAGCTTCTTGCGCTCTTCCCAGCCGATGCCGGCCGAGCGGCGGCCAGCCGTGCCTATCGAGACAAAGAGTGGGTTCTCTCGGGAGCCCAGCGCCGAGCGCAGCACCTCGTAAAGGCTGGGCTCCTGCGCGTGGAGCTCTTCCATGATGACGACGTGCGGGTTGTGGCCGTCCTCGGTCTTGCCGATCGACGTCACCTTGATGATGTACGCCTGCGGGTCGTCGAGCTTGGTGACCTTCTCGGCCGTCGTCTTCAGCCGGAAATGCGTGCGCAGATCCGCCTGGCTCTCGATGATTGCCCTGATGGGCCCGTAGACCTTCTGGCCCTGATCTTCCTTCGGCGCGCCGATGTAGACCTGGCTGCCGATCTCCCCCTCGCAGAGGAAGCAGTAGAGCCCGATGATGGCGCCGAGGAGAGAATTGTGCGTCGGGATGAAGCCGGGACCGACCAGATATTGATGCGAAGAATGCGCGACCTGGATGCACATCACAGGGCGCGAGGCGACCGGCGTTGCCGCGACGATCGTCCGCCCGCGGCTTCTGGCTTTGATCTTTGGACGCTTGCCGAGGAGCGTCTGTTTCCGCGCTATGCGAAAGATCTGCTGATCGTCGTATGCCTTAAAATCCAGCATCCATTTTGGGCCGCAGTCCTTGCCATACAGTTTGGCACGCCCCTCTCTAATTGAGACCTTGAACCCGAGCGATGCGATGAGTTCCGCGACGCCATCACGGAGAGTCGGGAGCGTGGTGCAGAAACTCGCCATGGCCGAGGAGCCGCCGTGGGCCTTCGTGACGGTGCCATCGGTGTCCATCAAGCCCTGAAGCAACTCTGTCCTCTGCTGAATAGAGCCGCGAAGATAATTTCTAGGAAGGTGCTTATTATGGAGGAGGCCAAGAACCCGAAGGCGTGCATTTAGGGACCGCAACCCTGAATTTTGCCCAGCCCCACCGACAAGATACATATATTTATTATATTTCTGATTGGACGGCGTGACCGCTTCTCCGTATGCCTCCAACGATGACCGTATCTCCTCCTCCTTCATTGTAATTTGCGCCGTTCCACTATTTCCGTCGCCTAGCCAGACGCCCAAGACGTAGGGGGCGACCGTGTAGTGGACCGGAGGAAGATCGATCGCCTTCGCCACCGCGACGCGGTGGTTAAAGTCTCCGCGGCCGCCATAAGTTAGCGTCTCGGCTATCTCTTTCGTCGTGTAGATCCTGTCTGGCCCCTCAAAATCGCGGTTGCCCTTAATACCTGCACGCGGGCCGAAATGCCGCGGCGACGTCACCCATTCATGCTCGGCATCGGCGACGATCTTTTCCCCAGAAGAAAACTCTACCTCGTAGCAGGGGCGGCCAATCTGTACCTCAGTTTCGGCGACCACCGTGGTCACGCTGCCATCCGGCGCGAAGACCGAATCGCCCACATGAAGGTCACCCATGCGCGTGAAGCCTTCCGGCGTTGGGATCGGCGTATCGATATCGAGCGCCTTTCCATGCTTCCTCGGGATCTCGAAGTAGACGGTGCGCACCAGGCGCGCGCCGGTCGACTTTCGGCGGAACCCGAACACTGCGCAGAGCCAGAAGCACTGGCACGGCTGAATGACGAGGTTCCGCGTCGGCCAGTTGCCCTCGAGGTGCGGCATCTTTTCGGCGAAGTCGCAGACGTCGATCGCCCACTCCGGCGAGAAGTAATAGTTCTCGGTTCCGGCAGACGCCTTCGCCAGCATCCGGAGATACCGCCGGCAGGCAAGCTTGATCAGTCGGCCCGCCGGCGTGCGGCCAGCGACGACCATCTCGCAGTAGATCTTCGCCATGCCAGGGTAGTCTGGAAATTCGTGGCCTTGGATCTCGGGATAGGCGATCCCGTCAAGCAGCACCGGCGGCAATTGCACGTCGTCCCGGAAAACCGTTTCGAGAGAACCGGTTCTGCTTGTCAGGATCTGGGACGAGGGAGTGGTCAACGTTGAGGCTCTCGAGCTTCAGCAGCGCGCCGCGGCGAATCTCCATGTAGCGCGAGGATGGTGTCTTGCCTGCGGCACTCTGGTCATGGATGGCGCCGTCCGCAAGGGCGAGCTGCTCGATGAAGCCGGAGGTGATGGCGGTGAGCAGGCCAGAATCACACAGACGCCGGCTCCAAGCGTCGTAGACCTTGCGGCCGACCTCGCTGAGGGGGATCGATGGCTCCGGCACGTCGCGAAGCCGCGGGAACGGGATGACGGACCGCTCGAGCGCCTGCCGCGCACGCGCCTCTTCCGTCGATCGCTTATCGAGCGTCTTGCCGGCAGCAATCTTGGCGGCGTCGGTCTGCCCGTGGATGCCCATGGCTTTATTCTATGCCCAACCCTTCAGCGCCGCGAGAACCCTTATCCGCGGCGAAAGATGGAGCCAGTGCCGCTTCGTGATCAGCGCCAATTCCATGCGCCATCCCGGCTTCAGTGAAAACGCAATATCGTCAAGAAACCCCCATTCCGACGGACCGAGTTGAGGAAGTCTCCTCAGCGCGTGGGCGATATCGTCCTCGGCCGACGTGGGCTGTTCTTCCTCGCTCGCCATCATGACCACCAGCCCTTCAGCGCGGCGAGTACCTTGATCTCGATCGAGATCTGGCGGCTGTAGCGCTTCAGCATGGTGCGGATAAGCGGTGCATGCGTTTCTGGGAAGAGCGTCTCCTGGCCCCAACCTCCGAGGCCCATCAGGTAGCTGATTGCGACCTGGTCGTCTGCCCGGTTTACCTTCACCTTCGCCAGCGCTTGGATGACGGTCCACTCACCGTCGGTCACAGAACGATCCTCTGCCGCGTGCCCGGCAGCCACGGCCCACGTGGACCGGTGAAGGTGACCTGTGCCCCAGACGCGCCGCAGCCGTCGCACACGCACCAGGCCGGCTCCGGCGCGTCCGCGAGCCCGGGGAACAACCCGCAGGCATTCGGTACTTTCCAGACGATCTTCCGACCCTTGCAGGTGGTGCAGGTTCTGCGGATCAAGCCTTGCGCCCTCCAGTTTTCATCGCCGCGACGACCGCGAGCTCGGCTGGGAGCAGTGACCGATATTTGAAGCCGAGGCGCATGAAGCGGGCGACATGATGCGGGCTTAGATCGTTGCTCGGCTGGGCATGGGCCGTATCCAGATCACTGAGTCTTATATCGGCGAGTCTTGAACGCCGTCGAACCAGCCAGAAAGCACGATTATCGATATATTTCTTATCGAGGCGGCTGAATTCCGCTGGCCGCGTTTTCCTCGCCGCAAGAATGTGACACACGATCAGGCTCTCGAATTCCGTCATCCGTGGCCAGACCGGATGAGTTCTCCGCAGCTTGGAACCGAAGGCGATTCGCAGTTCCGGCGGGGTCAAACTCCCGCCGGCGATTGCCTGATAATTTGGGACACTCACGCCGTTGCCTCGCCCGGGTGCTCCGCCGGCACGCCGCCCTTGAGAGCGATCATCACCACCACCGACGACTCCATATTTCCTCTGTACCGATAGGCTATGCGCAGGAGAATCTTGAATTCTTGTTCGGATAGATCGCAATCCATCTTTGCAGCGAGGGTTCCTGGTATTTTCAGAAGACTCTCAACGACGCGCTGCTCGCTTCTGGTCAATGTCGATCCGTAACGCGATTGAATCCGCGCGCAGAGCATGATCGCGATATCTCTTTCAAAGTCGGTCGCAGGGCGGCCGTCGATCCTCATCCCGCTGAAGGATGCGAAGTTGGTCCTGATCATGCTGCCTCCGCCATCATGCCTGCGCGCAGAACCGCTCGCGCATCATCGGCGGTGAAGGTGAGCCCGCGCCCGGCCGCCATCGCCTGCGTCGCCGCGACCGCCTCGTCGCTGATTACCGGCTCGGCCTTGAAATCGTCGCGTCGACGGTCGTCGATCGCCTCGCCGCGAAGCCTCGCACCGCCCTGAAGCTTGTTCATGACGTCATCGTGGTCCTTGCCGCTGAGAAAAACCAGGTTAAGCGGGATCCCAATAGCCTTTTCTAGGCTGACGTTGTGCGTGTTGCCAGTATCCATGTGATGCCAAGCAGCTCGGGTGAAGCCGATGATCATCGTCGCGTGGCCCAGCTCGTTCGGCGGCGATATCGCGAAAACGATCTGTTTCTCTGTTATTTTGGCCATTTTAGCCTCACTTTCGAGTGAAAAACGAGTGATTTCAGAGTAATGTGTATTTGACAAACCCATCATGCCCTGAGCATCGGCGGCCTCGATCTCGGTTCGTCGCACCAGAGCACGATCTGGTCGAGCAGACCGCGATCGCGTGCATATTTCTCCATTCGACGCTTCAAACCGTTGTGGTGGAGGTGGCAAAGGCCCCACCGGTTCCATTTCTCGAGCCGCGGGCCGCCATCGACCACCGCGATCTTGTGATCGGCGACGTCGGCGAGCACCGTGAGCCCCTGCTGCTCGCACATGACGCAGAACGGGTGCCTCGCGAGGTGCGCGGCCGCTACCCGGTCCCACACCGCATCGTAGCCCCGCGCCCGCGGCGACAGCCTGTCACGCTCCACCGGCGAGACCTTCGGCTCGACCGCGGGGAACACCTGCCGCTTGAAGATGGGGAAGGCTTCAGGCATTTTTCTCCGCCCCCATCCCGCCCTTCAACGCCACGAACACCTGCAGGTCTGCCGGCAGGCGCCATCGTACCTCCCAAGCTGCCGTCATCAGGATAGCCCGGAGATTTGCTGGCATTGGCTCTCCATCGACCTTCGTCCGGAAGGCCATTTTGTAGAATATCGGATTGCGTGCCTTACCTAACCCCTGCAGCACTGAATAAATCTGCGCAGCCGTCCGCTGCTCTATCTCTGTCATGTGGCCGCGGTCGCCGTCTTCCGCCGATCCTTGCGATCGGAGACGCCGCCCTTCAGAGCCGCCAGCGTCACGATATCCTTCGGAAGCTGCCGCCGATATTTCCATGCAAGCTGCGCGAGGTAGAGAGACTGCTTCGGCGATATGTCGGCAGCAGTGCTGGTGAATATCTTGCTTGCGAACATCATCGCCTGCAGAAATGACTTTGCTTTACTATCCAGGCCCATCGATATGCGATCGAGCGCCTTGCAGATCCTGATCTCGACGTCGGTCATGCCGGCAGGTGCTCGTCGAGGATCCGGCGGATGGCGCCATGAGGGAAGCGACGACGCCACCGCCTGATGACTTCCATATTCGGACCGGTCGCATACCACGCGAGCTTATATGCTGCGCGCAGCGCGTCGTCAGGCGCTCGAAACCATTCACCCTCCATTCTGAATTGAGACAGCAATCGGTGCATCGTGCGCTCGATCTTAGTGGATCGAGCGGCTGAGACTTTGACTGAAAAATACAGTTTTAGTTCGTGTGGGCTGGCAGTGCGGAGGGCAGATATTCTCGCGCCCAGATTTGTCGTCTTTCCGATCTTCACCAGCCTTTGAGACGGTGCGGTGACGAAATATAAACTTGTCGGCTGATCTAGCATGGAGGCGCCTTTGCAGCGCGCCGCTTCCGCATGTAGTCCCGCTGGTAATCCCGATATTTATCCGGGTTCCGCGCCCTCGATTTCTTCACGGCGAGCGCGTTCGGGCTGAGCGACTGAGCGGCGGGCGGATTCAGATGGATCGGCGCCCCTCTCTTTTTGTTGGGGCGCGGCCCCGGTTTCGGCGGCCGTGCGGCCACCTGCCGTTCAATACCCGTCGGACCGATCGCCATCTTGGTTGGCATCTTCATGCCGCGATCATTATCTAATCGCGTTAGATATGTCAATTAGATAATTAGATAATGGATGCCGGAATACCGCCCTTCAGCGCCGCCATCATCACCAGCCGCGCCGGCAGCCTGTCTCGATATTGCCACGCGATCGCCGCAAGGCGCTCTCGACTAAGATTGCCGATCCTCACAGATTCTACAGAATAAATGCCGGCGGCACGCTCAAGGCGATTCTTCAAAGAAGAGATAAACGCATGATCGTGGTTTTTTGAGAATGTGAGCGTCCCCAAAAGGGATAACTGCTCGACCAGATCCGCCTCGCATTCCGTCATTTCTGCGCCCTCCAAGCCGCCAACCTCGGGAGCATAAATTGAACGGGGCCCGGTTACCACCCGACGACGATCACCAGGCCCCGTTACAAGACGCGCGTACGTTTCTACGCAAACTCAACACGCCGTCTATCGGGCACGCGTGCAAATAGGCCATCTCCTCATATCCCGCAAGAACTATTCCGCAACACTTTCCGGATTTCTATCCAACCGGATTTTATACCAACGGCTTTTTTTGACCGCGTACGCCGGTCCGGAGCGCCGCGATATATTGTTAACAGTCGACCGGCCTAGGTGGCAGGCGGACGGCCTAGGTGGCAGGCGCTGATTTGATTGATGCTCAACGGGCGAGCGGCGCGGCGCGTGGCAGGCGCCGGCGGGCGAGCGTGGCGCGTGGCGTGGCGCGTGCGGCATAGGTCCGCGGCTGGCGAGCGAGCGGCGCGCCTGGCGAGCGCTTGCCAGGTAGAGTCGCGGCCGCTTCAATCCCGGTCAAAGCCGCGGCCGCGCCGCGCCGGCGCCGCCTTGTGTGTAGTGCGTATGGTTTGACGTTGCTTTCGCGGGCTGGAGCTCTATCGCCGGCGCCTGTAGTCTGCCGGCCGCGGTCGCTGGCGAGCTCGCCACGCGTGGCCATGGTGGCGCCGGCGGCGCGCCTAGCATGGGATAGGGTAGCGACGCGGTCGACGTTGTGGCGAGCGCCTAGCAGGTAACAGGCAAGGCGACGGCAATGGGACAAGGCAGGCGCCTGGCGTGAACGTGGCGACGCTCGCATGGTGGCGTGGCGTGCGGCGTGCACGGCGCCAGGCGCGACCGCGCCGGCGGCGCATGCCTGTAGAGCTCGCCTTGTGGCGTGGTCCGATCGGCGGGCGCGACGCGGGCGCGCGATAGGCGCTACCTGGTAGCGCGTGCGATGCAACATTGTAAACCCGTTCTACAGATAGACCGTTATCGGCTTTCGAATAGAACGGCGTTTCTGTTTTTGGCGACTCCGTAGAATGGCTCTAGGATTTGCCACAATTGGCGACCGTGCCAAAACGGCGCCCGCGCGTTGCACAATATATAATGACGCGTCGGCGACTATTTCGCTTGAATATCGTCCGATCGGCGATTATCTATTGTTGACCGGCAATCGGCCGGCAACGAAAGGCAACGCAAATGGTCTCTCTCAAATGGTTAGTTTTCGGATGCTCAGGCGATTGGGCGATTCTTGATTTTGAAGGAATCGCCAGGATCGTCGCGGAATTTCCGCGCGTCGACTATCATCCGCTTTTCTGGCTTGGCAGGGAAATGCAAGGGCCGTTCGCAGCGGACCG
>QGNH01000511.1_pt1 | contig 64205 bp, 88 predicted proteins | sample 1735481 | NCBI WGS metagenome assembly QGNH01 (sample SAMN09239004, study PRJNA386568) | Viral metagenome, whole genome shotgun sequencing project.
CGGCGGCGGCGGCGGCGGCGGCGGCGGCCGCGTCGGCGGCGGCGCACACCTCGTCCAATGTTGCACGCCCATCGCACCACGCAAGGGCCACTTCCGTCGCGTACCACGGTCGATCTTCGCCGGGCGGAACGTGCAGCAGGGCGATCTCGCGCACGAAAGCGACGCAGCACCGCACGAGCGGCGGACGCGGTACAAGCCGTCCCGCGAGCCACAACATCCACCGTGGGTCTTTACATTCGGTCCACGCCGTAGCGAGATCACGGTCGCCGAGCCATCTCACGGCTTCGCTGCACGGCTTCATGTGGGCGATGCGGGGCGCAAGGGCGTGCGTCACGTCGGCGGCGGCGGAGCCATGTGGCGACGATAGGGCGCGGGCCACTAGCGTCTCAAACATTTCGTCGCTCATACGCGGTTCGCTCATCCATTCCACCCTTTTCCCTTTGACGAAAGACTATGCTTCTCATCGAACTCCGAGCACGCACGTTCCCACGCGGCAGCAACCTCGTCAGCGCCGGGATCGCCGCGGCATGCACACGCGCCGGCACCCGCGGCCCTACAGAGATATGCCGCATGTCGGGGATGCCCGCAGAAGATGCACAGAGGGAACCGCTCTGCGTTCGCGTCCGGGGACCCGTCGCCGAACGTGTCCGGTGCGTGCCGCTCACTCCAGAAGAGGACGAGGGCCAGGAGCATTATCACGATCCCGAACGAACAGAGCGCACCGATGATGGCGAAGAAAAGCTGGACGGTTGTCATTCCACACCCGCCCGCTCGGCCAGGTACGCGAGCTGGTCGCGAAGAGTCTGCGTCGGCGAAGGGTAGGTCGGGCGCGAACCGTCGCGACGCTCGACGACGTGCATGCACTCTGTGCAGCCGATCTCTCCGTTGACGAGCCGGCGCAGTTCGCGGCGGTGCCGACACCACCATGGAGAGAAATAGTGGCGGGCGCTAAGGGCTTTCATGGGCATCGTCGGCCTCCTTCGGGAAACTCCACATCTATCCGCGCCGCCGCCTCTTGGCGCCGGCGCATCGCACGCAACATGACCTCGTCGTAGAAGGCCACTCCCGCCCCCACATCCAGCGCACCACGCGCCTCGGGGACGGCCGCGTGAAGATCGGACTCGGCCTCCAGGACGGCGAGTTCGCGACCCGCCGGGGGTATGCTCGCGGGCGGATACTTGCGCCGGTAGCAGGAGCGGCACAGGCCGTGTGCGGCGTGGGTGCGGGAAGGATGGCAGAGAGGGTGGCAGAGGGTGGCCATTTAAAGTGGCTCAACCTTCTGGCCGTCGAAGTATCGGATAACTAGCCACCCGATCTGCTCCGGCGTAAAGCTGAACTTCTGGTCGAAATCACGGGACGTCTTCTGCTCGATTTCATGTCTGAGCCCGGTCTGTAGTGGCGCGGAGAGTTCATGGAGGTACGACGGCAACCTGTAGTGGCGCCTTGGCTGGGACTGAACCTCTTTCTTCACGCGCACCAGTAACTTTCCGAGCGTATCGCGTTTCAGGCCCGGTTCATGCCTTATTTTTGCCGCAGTTCTCATTTCGTTCATTTACTTTCTCCTCATCGGCTCTGGAACAAAAATGGGTGGCGCATTTGTCGTCGTTGACGTAGCCGCGGGCGTAGCCGTAGTCCTGGGCGTGATTTTTGAACAGACGACGACCAGCAGGCCTACGAGGACAAGAAGAATTATGGCGACGATCTTGAGCCGCGCGGTCATATCTTCTTTCGTTGCTGGCATAGGCGTAGGGGTGGGTGTTGGGACCTCATCGGTCACGTCCGCTAGTTCTTTTTCGATCTCATCGTCATGCCTCTTTTGTAACGCCGCCCCGAGCTGCCCCATCACGAACATCGCGACGTCCATGTTCTGGCGCATGAGGCGGACGTTCTTGTTGATCCTGAAAAAGCAGACGATCATGCAGATTGACAGGATGAAGAAGAAGAGCGAGATGAAGAACGCGAAGGGGGCGAGTAGTGCTAACATTTCAGTTTCCGTTCTCCGCGACGCGATCGAGCACCCACCCCCGCCCCGCCGTCGCACGAATGACAGCCGCCGGCGCGATGTGGTCCAGGTAGGTCGCGGTCGTGGCGAGCGAGGTGTGCCCAAGGTGCCGCTGGATGACGTTCACCGGGACACCCTCGGACGCGAGCTCGGCCGCCAACGTGTGCCGAAGCCCGTGCGCATGCACGCGCTTCTCGATGCCCGCACGCCCAGCCAGCCTCTTCATCAGCGGCCGGATGTAGCTCTGGTGGATCGCCACGCCCTTGAGGGTGCAGAAAATCGGCTGCTGCCCGTTCAGTCCGAGCGCGGTACGCCGCGCAAGCCATGCGGACAGGACCGCGGCCGCACCGGGTTCGAGCCCGACGACGCGCATCTTGTCGCCCTTGCCGTGCAGAACCGCGAGCGTGCCCGCCTCGATGTTCACGTCCTTCGTCCGCAACGCGAGCGCCTCGGCCAGCCGGATGCCGGTGCGGTAGAGGATGGTCAGAAGCGCGCGGTTCCTGATGCCGGTCGGACAGGCCGGCGAGCTGGCGCCGATGAGGGCCCGAACCTCGGAGGGAGTTAGGATCTCGACAGGGAGTTTGCGCATAGGTGGAACCTCTCGCCTGAGAATATGGGGCGCGAGAGAGGCGATGTCAAGAACTATTTCTAGAAAATCTGGTTGGCCCCGGAGCGGCAGGGCGAACAGGATGGCCCCCCTCCCGACGGGAAAAAAAGTTGAACGAAACTTTTCAGAATGAGATCCTCGACCTCGCGCCTCGTGCGAGGCTCTCCCGGGTGCATAGAGTGTCACTTCCCCGGCAAAGCGACACTGTCGCGCACTCGACGCGCCACGATGCCCTACGAAGCCCGATCTCACTCGCCGGCCCCCGCGCCTAGGGTCGGCGGCTCAGGCACGTCCTGGGGCAGCCTGACGAGACTGCCAGCCAAATGTAGGGCAGGCAGCACAGCGTCGAGCTCATCCGGCGTGAAGTGATGGGCGCTGCGACGCCACCAGTCCCCGCCGCGCTTCCTGAACCAGAGACTCAGCGTGACGTAAGTGTGGCCGTATCTGCGATTTACCTGGATGCGGAACTGGCTGTTCGCGCTTTGGCGCACCTCGGCGACCAGCTGGATCAGCTCAGGGGCGGCGTTGAACTTCAATTTTCTGGACATTATCCAAATCCTTGGACTAAATGCGAGGCTCGAGCCGGGTCGAGTCGGCCAGGCAGGCGCGAGGGCTTTCAGCGCTCACGGTCTATCGTTCCCGTTCCGGCTTTTGGGAATGGGAACGTCTCAGTAATTCCCGCGAACAGTCGCCGCCCCGTAACGTGCCTCTCCCCCTCTGGGGAGAGAGGCGTTCCGGGAACGGCTCGACTTGCGTTCCGGGAACGGCTCGGGAACGGGTGGGAACGGCTCGATTTTAGGCTCATCTCCCAAGGCTCCTTTTCCATCTCTGACCACCCCGCGGCAACTCGTCCATGCACAATTTTCCATCCTCTACCATCCGGTTCAGGGCGGCGATGACATCGGTCGCCCGCCCCTTGACCCGTGTCTTGATCGTTCCTGTCAGCAGCCCATCCGGCCATGCCTGGAGCAGTTTGTCGATCTCATCGTCTATGTGGCGATTCTTCTTCAGCTTTTCCGCGTCTATCTCGCCCTCGACCGCGATCGGGTCTATCTCGATGAACGCCTTGCGCGGGTAGTCCATCATCAGCGGGATCTCGAATGTCCCTTCCGCCGAGATGCGGTTCTTGACCGCCCTGAGCCTCACGCGCGGCGCAGCCTTCGTCGGGTTCCCGTCCAGGTTCAGCAGTAGCTCTGACGCGAACTCGATCGCGGCTGATCCGTAGCCGCCGGCGAGCGGGTCGTCCAGATCATCCTGTTTGCGGTACTGTCCGCGGTTCACCTGAGACACAACCAGGCTGATGACCGAATTGTTGACCGAGATGTCGCGGATCGTCTCGAATCTGCGGCCGATCGCCTCGAACTGTCCCTCACGGTTCTTCGTGTCCTTCAAACGTACTCGTTGTCCCGAGTCGATGAGCGCCACGCGCTGCATTCCGGGCGGTGCGAGGCGGAAGAAGTCCTCGAAGAAACTCTCGATTGCGGCTCTTGGATGTGACGGTTTAATGAGCCTGAAGAACGGTCTCTTGTCGTTCAAGGCGTCGATCGCGTTCTTGATTGCGGCGGGGTCGCGTGCGATCAGATCGTTGCGCGGAACTCCCATCTGTTGCCCGAGCGTTATCAGCGCCCCGCGAACGCCCTCGTCCGCGAACAGACACGCGACCGCGCACGTTTCCGCTAGATGCAGCGCTGCCTGTGTCAGATACATCGTCTTCCCGATACCGGGCTTTCCCTGACAGGTCGTGATCGTGCCGGCGTAAATGCCGCCCTCGAGACTCTTGTCCATCGCGGGAAAGCCCAGATCGAATCGCGGTCCAGTAGCGCCGGCGGACTCGTATGCTTCCTCCGCTGTCATCCACGCTGAATCTGCATCCGCGACGGGGATCGTTGCGCCTTGGTTCGGTTTCTCCTCCGCCTCTTCCGGCTTCAGTCTCTGATCGTCCAGCGCTCTTCTCGCGGCCGGCAGCGGATCGCGTCGCTTCTGGTTGTACGCCCACGCCAGCGCCGCGCGCAGCTCCTGTTCTGTCACATTGCGGGCCGATCCGAGCTCGCCCGCGACGTGCAGGAACTCGTCCACATACTGCTTTGTCACCGCCAGCGGGACCGCGCTGTCCTTCATCTGGATCACGAACCACACCCACGTATCGTGTCGTGGCGATCCGCCCTCGACGCGAGACGCGGCCTTCGCGAACCATTCGTCCGCGAGCCGCTTCGCGTCGTCTTCTGGCAGTTCGATTCCGGTGTTGATTGGGTTCTCGGGTGTGCTGTTTGCGGAGCCGAGAAGATTCAGCAGCCATTCAGGTGTGGGTTCGATCTGCTGGTTCTCCGTGTCGATCCAGGCGTAACGCCCGCCCGAGACGTGCACGCTAGGCGGCGCGACCACGTATCCCCCGTCCGCCTTCACGTCCAGCCCTGGGCCCAGCTTCCCACTCGCGTTCGACGAGATGCGGCGGCCGTCGCGAGGGTGTGCGAGATAGATGTGCATGCTCCCGCCGCCCGATCCTGTTTTGGCGCGCAGCGAGTACGGTACTGCGCCGTGGCGAGCCTCGAGATCCTCGAACGAGAACATTCCGCCCTTGTATGCGTCGATGTCCAGCACGACCAGCCCGGATTCTTCTCCGCATCGGATCGCGATGTTTGCGTGCGGATAGCTCGTCCACCATCCGCTGATGATCGCTTCGTCGCGCGTCGCATCGAGCAGCCCGTTCGGCGCCAGGCGCGCGAGCGGATGCTTGGCTATGCGTTCACAGTCCTTGCCTTTCGTGCACGCGCACGAACCGTCAGCGTTCGCCCACCAGATCGGGAACACGTTCCAGCCGTATGCGGCGTACTTGAGTGCTGTGGAGAGTAGGGCGTTTGTAGGCGGAGCGGCGTGGGGCATCACGAGACTCTGCTCTCGATCACTTGTTCGAACAGCGGCGCGACGTTCGCAATGCGAGCGCGAGCGATGGCAACGTAATCAGGATCCTGTTCTATACCCACAAAACGAAACCCCTCAGCGAGTGCGGCCACTCCCGTCGAACCACTGCCGCAGAATGGATCGAGGATTAGGCCGTTCGGAGGGGTGACGAGCCTAACGAGCCAGGCCATCAGGTCATGGGGTTTGACCGTCGCGTGCGACGCTGTCTTGATCTCGCTTCCGCATTTTGCGCAGACGTTTTTCGATGACGACGCGGGCGATAAAACATGGTCGGCATTGAGAGATGGGCCAGACTTTTCGGATGAAATACCAGTTCTCGGTATTGATGGGTTTGAGGACTCCGCAGTCATGGCAGGGCTTCCACCATACATCTCCTCGCAGCTCGCATCCGCTGTGTATCCGCTTGTGCTCGGTTGCACTGACGAGGCGGAGGTTTTCGATGCGGTTGTCCCGCTTGTCTTCGTTCTCGTGGTGGATGCAGAATCCCGGCGGGACTCGTCCGTGGACTCGCTCCCAAACAACGACATGCTGGAGTCGGAGTCGTCCGTCGAAGTTTCCTCGGAGATATCCCTTGCGGGTGACATGACACCCATCTGCCCGTTTCGGTTTCGACCCGCGTTTTCCCATGAGGAGATTATACGGGTTTGACAGTCGCACGTCAAGATAAGCCATCTGTCAAGAGATCCGGCCTTCGCGGTATATAGGAACCGCGACGCGCCGCCGGAGTCGCCCACGATGCCCGGCATAGGCTTCGTCCCGTTGCCGCGGAAGCCCATCATCCCGAAGTCGCTCTCTGCCCGCGATCCGCTTACCCGCTCCCCGCTCTGCTCGTCCAGCATCCGCGCCGCCTCTTCGTCGAGCAGCACGTTCGCGGGCCAGCGACCGGAGGGAACCGGGCCGGTCGCCTCCGTCTCGCCCTTACCGCCCGGCTGAATCTGTCCCGGCGCGTAGCTCCGCGACTTCGGCCACGTCTCGACCGTCGTTCCGATCCGGCACCCGTCCACGTTGATCGCCCCCGTCCCGAATCGAGTCACGTTCGCTGCGACGGTGCCGATTAAGGGCTTGCGCGCGAGGATGATGATTTCGGCCACAGGCTTCAGGGCCGTTCCGAATCCATCGAACTCCTCGGCCCTGACCTTGCCGCAATCGCGGCACCGTGGTATATTCGCGTCCGGCACGGGAGGGCGTTGTGAAGAAGAAAGCGAACCGGAAACCGAATCAGCATTGTCGGATCTGCCAACAGCCGTTCTATGGCTCACCTTCGGCGAAGCGGGAGACATGTTCTCTCGCCTGCCGAACGGAGTATTACCGCTCGATTGGGAATCTTCTGACGACGTGTCCGCGCGGTGCGAAGAACCCTCGCTGGCGCGGGGGCCGGTGGCTTCATCAGGGGAAATATTGGCTCGTGCTTCTGCCCTATCATCCGCAGGCTGATCGTCACGGTTACGTCCGCGAGCATCGACTCCTGATGGAGAAACACCTCGGACGACTACTGACGGAGATGGAAGTGGTTCACCATCGGAACGGGGACACGCAGGATAATCGACTTGAGAATCTCGAACTGTTCCCGAACAACGGAGCCCACAAGCACACAGAGCATCGGCGGAAAACTGCTTCCTCATTGCCCGCCCGACATTGAGACTTTTCGGAAATCCCGCGCCGAAAAGCCAGTAGAGGCAGGTTCTGATCTCAAAGCCCGCGTCTTCGATTGCGACCATCAGTCGGTGATGAGTTCTGTCACCTCCAAAGATGAGCGCGTGCCCGCCGGGCTTGAGGACGCGGAGCGCCTCCCCCCATACCTTCGGGTTGTGCGCAATGTCGCCGCCGTCCCACGTCTTGCCCATGAATCCGGCCGACCCGAGCCGCGTGCGACCGAACGGCGTCTCCGGGTCATTCGTGCGCGGGCTGCCACCGCGACTCGCTTGTGTGAGGTGGTACGGCGGATCGGTTACAACCGCGTCCACGCTCTCCGCCTCCATCGTCGCCATGACCACGCGGCAGTCTCCGAGAAGGATCGTCACGGTTTCGCCCCCCACCGCGCCGCAGGCGGCTCTGTATTGAAGCTGCTCCTGCCGCCGATCCGCAGCGCCCAGTAGACCGCGCGGATCTGCCACGGCGCGGCGCCGAGGTCGGGCATCGCCTCCATGCACAGGATCTGATCGCATTGCTTGCGGGTCAGAGCAACCATGAGCGGGCGTGGTCTGGGCGTGTCCGGCATCTTACATATCACGGACACGTTTCCGATATGACCGTACAGCAGATCATGCACCCACGCGCCCATCTCCATGAAGTTCGCGTCTGGATCCGCGAACAGCGTCCACGCGATCCTCGGGATGCTGGCCAGATCCGACAGGAACCCGACCGGCACGACAATGTCACCCCCCGCAATATCGCTCCGAAACCGCAGATCGCGCTCGAGGCGGAAGATCGAGATTGCGGGATCGAACCCCTGCGCCCGCGCCTGCCACGGCGAGAGCTGCGTGGACAGATCGCCGCCGCTCCCGTAGAATCTATTTTGTTTTTCGTTCACGGTTCTTGTCTTTCGCGATCAGCCCGAACTCGCATCGGATCAGCTCCGTCAGTGACGCGATCAGCTCGTCGCGCTCCTCGATCACCGCATTCAGCCGCACGATCTCGTCCGTCCGCGCGTCGGGGTAGGCGTACATCCATTCGGGGTATTCACGAGTCGAGCGATTGGCCACTGCCCTTCTCCTTCTCCCACTCGACCAGAATCTGTTCGCGTTCTGCCCGCGACACGGTCGGCGCCGGCAGCCCGTCTATCACATCGCGCACGTTCCCGTAGTGACGCGACAGAACCCAGGCGCCGGATGTTATGTCAGCGGGCCAGATCGCGGCCACTATCCGCGCGATCACGGTGTTGTGCGGGCGCTCGTTCACTGATCCACCCCCGCGAACCGGACCGAGCCGTGAAGGCCGTTCTTGCACTCGATCAGGATCCGTGCGTCCACGACCGAGCGCCCCTCGCGCTGCTTCAGGACCAACGCGGTGAAGACGGCGAGGTCAACGACGGGCGTGCGGGAGACGGGCTGAGTCATGACGGCCTCGTGGGCGCGGGCGGCACGCTCGTCTCATCGAGGTGGACATCCGGTGGCCCGTCGTCCCACCGCGCGCGGCGCAGCGCGTCCTCCTCGAGCCCGCGGTCAATCCACGATTGAAACCACGCGAACGTGAAGACCATGCCCGCGAAGGCGATGAGGGTGAAAACCACGTATAGGAGGAAGCGACCGGCGCTCATCGCAGCCCCGCGCCTGGCCTGTAGTCGCGCCTGAATGTACGGTTGCTGAGAGCCTTCCTCAGCTTGTAGTCGTGCCACGCGTCAGCGACGAAGCGCCATGTCGAGTGCAGAACCACGAGAAGCGCGCCGATCCAGAAGGCGTAACCGGCGATGGTCGTGACCTCGGATCCGATGAGGACGCCGCCCATGACGAGAAACGCTCCACACACGGACAGAAAAACTACTGCCGGGAAACGCATACGTCGCCTCCTGCTGGCACGAATCCGCTCGGCGTGGCGTGCAGACGACGCACGACGCGTCCGCCCTTTGAGATGACGAGCTCGAGGCCCGCTTTTTACCGTGATGTTCTGGGGCTCCGCTGGCTTTGGTGGGAATGACGATGGCTCTTTCAACGTGGCGTGAAGTGCCGCGCTCCGCACGCCCGCGGGCGGCCACGGCTTCGAGATCACAGTCACGGTCACGCCCTCGACCACGACGCGCGAGTCGTCGCCGGTAATGAAGAGGCTTAGTGCGGGCGCCGTGGTCGGAAGGATCGTCAACGAAGCGCGGCAGACGTCATTCCAGGGCACGCCGTCAACGAGGACTTCCGTCACGGGGCCGTGGCCCAGGCTCTTGAATTCGATGGTCTTCATCGCGGCGCCTCGATGCGCTCGGCTTCGGCTTCGTAGAGCGCGGCGCGCTGCTCGCAGAGCGCCGCGCGCTTCGGCTCGCAGCAGGCCCGCCAGCCCGCAGCCAACGCGCGGAACTGAGAAGCCATCGAGCGGCAGAATTCGGCGCTGCTCATGAACATGCCTCCAGAAAGTCCTGGTATCGCGCATTGCGGCGGAGAAACTTCTCGTCTGCGTCCGTGAGTTCGTAGGAGGGCGGCCGGATGCTTTCGATCTCGATCTCTTCGCCCGAGGCGGTGGCAGATGACGCACGCGCCCTCGGGCGGCGGAGGCGGCGCGGGACGGTGCGCGTCGCAGTAGACCATCCCGAACGTGTCGGGGTGGCAGTTGCAGGCGGGACGATTTTTCCTTCGACGCGGTAAGTGTGGTCGAGTTCGACCGGTTCGCCGGAGTGTGCGAGCTTCATGTTGGCCGGGACGAAGTGGTAGGCGTATATCATCGCTGCCCCGGCGCTACCTGGATCTCATCTGTGCGTGCCGCCTGCTCGACCCGATGCCACGCCGCCAGAACCAGGAACGCACACGCCAGTAGAACGAGTGCGGTGAGGAGCGCTGCAATTCCCACAGCCGCGAGATGCGTCTCGCTGCTTCTTGCAGAAAGAACCAGACCACGAGCAGCGTGCAAACTGTCCACATCGCCACGATCACGAGGGCCGCGCGCTGGAGGAAAAGCATCGGGTAGCTCCTTTCGCATGAGGTGCGTTTTGTACCTGTGGTCTACGTGCTCGATCGTCCAGCCCTGCGCTTTGAGCTCCTCGACTCCAGGCGAATCCGTTCGTGCCTTCATCGCGGCCCATCGGTAGAGAAACCCCGACCGGTCCCGATCTCCCATCTCACGGTGCGCGTATAGCGACGTCCCTTGGTTTGGAGAGGTACGGCCGGCCGGGACTGGTTCAGAAGGAGGGGCGGGGCGGCCATCGACCGCCCCGCGTTCTGAGGCAACCGCAGGCGACAACGACCCGAGGATCGAATCGTGCGACAGCGCTTTAGGTGCCTGCCGCTCTGCGTGGGTGGGCTTCTTCATGGGATCTTACACGACAGCGGCACGACCCATCCCGTCAAACCACTTGGGGTGTATTCGTAAATCTGTCCGGCGGCGGTGCCCGCGACGAAGGTGGGGCCCGGCGCGAAGTTTGGAGTCGTTACGTCGAAGAAGCTGGGGGCTGAACCGAACGCGATGACCGACGATGTGTAGCAGCGGTAAACGCCCGCAGACGTCCTAACCCACATGAACGCGAAGACATTGCCCGTGCTGTCGGCGGCAAGACCGTTAATGCCAGTCAAGGTTTCACCGGTTGCTGGCACGAGCGAGCCGATGACGGTCGGCGTGCCACCCTGCACTTGAACGAGGGTCCATCCGGCGCCCGTAAACTCTCCGAGCAGGTACACGGAAGCCGGACTAGACTGTGCGACGCTGTAAGACGCGAGGCTACCTGTATGACCGAAGGATGCGTTCGTGAACCGCTGTGCCACCAGCGCGGAGGCGGGCAGAGGGCTTGATGCGTTCACGAGATAGACGTTTGCGCCGTCCGTGTAAGTGATCCAGTATCCGGTGAGGGCAACGGTGTAGCCGCCCGGCAGAGAGGTCGCCAGCACGGGTTGCAGGCTGTTACTCACACTCGGATCAAGCCCCGGCAGCGTCGTCGCGTCCGCGACGCGGACGCCGTCATCCGCGAACGTATAGGCGTAGTAGTTGGACCCGACGCGCTGTAAGAGCACGCCCTGCGGTGACGCGGGTGCCATATCCCCGGCGAGGGTGAAGCCCCATCCGTTCGCGCTGGCCTGCCCTACTCTTGCCTGCCACGGGGAGGAACCAGCGGCGAGAGACGAGGTGCCGAAGATCACGCGCGCGCCGTCCGCCGAAACGGACACCGCACCCATGGTGCCGTGGCAATCGCCGCCGCACGGGATCGGCCCGGGATAGGTCGGAGAAATTCTGTAGTCCTCGAAGCCGAGGGACTGTGGGTTCGTCCTGTTCGTGATGTCGAGAATCTGGTAGCCGAAGGCTTCTCCCGCGAGGAGCCGCGACCCGGCGTAAGGGAAGAATCCGCTCGTCGTCGCGTACGTGTCGGGGTGATCGGCGCCGGGCGGATACGGCACGAATGAGGTCGGTGGGGCCGCGAGAACACAGGCACGAGCAGCTGACGTCGTGACCGGCGTGACGGCCACGACGGGCGTAGGCGTGGGCACAACGGTTGGCACGGTCGGCTGAGGCGCGGGGGTACTCACGGCGGGCGGACATCCACCTCCGCCTGGGCCTGGTTGCGGCACGCACGGCGTAGGAGACATGGACGACGGCGTCGGAGTAGGGGAAGTACGCGTTGGAGTCGCGATAGGCACCGCCGGAGTTGGCTGCGCGCATCCGCCGCCGCCCGGTCCGGGCTGACTAACGCACGGAGTAGGCGTGGCCGCAACCGAACCCGGCGTCGGCCACGGGGTACTGGTCGGCGTGGGCGTGGCCGTGGGCGTGGCCGTTGCGGTAGGGTTCGGAGTCGGCGCCCACATGGGGACGTTCTGGAGCAGCCCGACGGCGTTCGGATAATCAGAACAAACCGCCGACGCCGCAACCGTTGCGCATAGGGGCATGTAGTTCCCTGCAACGTAGAGCCGCCCGTCGAGGTAGTTCCCAGCCATCAACTGAGTCGCGTAGAACGTACCGGGCGTGGCCTGTGCGACACGATACCCGTCCGAAAAGCCCGTACTACCAGACGTTAGGTAAACCACGTCCGGGATCTTGATGGTCCCGTCGAGTGTGCCCGAGTAGGCGAGGGAATACGTTCCGTTAGCTTTCGTCACGCGCCCGCCGTAGAAATTGCTCGGGGTCGTTAACTGGCGCGCCGGCGAGAACGCCTGACCGCCGAAGCCGTCGCTTGTCGTCATCACCCATAAAGACGCGCGTGGAGAGGCGGTCCAGTTCGCCACGAAGTAGACAGCAATCCCGTTGCCTTCAACGATCGGGCTCGGCTCGATGAGCGAACAGTCGCTAACGGGGACCGCAGGCAGCTTTCCGAGTTTCGTCCAGGTCAGCCCGTCCGGGCTCGTCGCGTGCCACATTTCGATCGTACACATCGAACCCCGGGCGGCCGTTACGTAATACATGTGCCACAGCCCGTTTGGATCAATGACCACGCCGGGGCTGCAACTCAAGTCATCCTGTGCCGTCTCGCTCGTGCCCTCGATGACGATACGGTCGTTCGTCCAGTTGGACACCCCGTCCGGGCTCTCGCTTCGCCAGATGCGATCACGCTCGACAGGAGACGCTGTGTTTTGGCAGCGGAACTGGATATATTTCCCGCCTGACTTGATGACCCAGTTGTCGTAGACGGATCCCCACTCACCTACGCGGCTGATCTCGACCGGTGCGAATGGTGCCGCCGGAGTAGCGGTTGGCGTTTGGGTGGCAGTGGGGGTAGTCGTGGCTATGGGCGTGTCTGTTGGAGTGGGGGTGACCGTTGCGGTCTGGATCTGCGTCGGCGTAGTTGTCGGTGCTACCGTTGCGGCCGGCGGCGGAACGACCGTAGCCGGTGACGATCCGCTGCCACCGCATGAGAGTAGCGTCAGGACGGCAGCGATCGGGGAGAGATTCTTTAAGATTTTCACTGATCCACCCCCGTGAACTCTCTAACCGCGCACTCCAGCCAATCGTTTTCGGCGGCCCACGCGGCGATGCTCGCGGCGGCCCTCGCAGCGCTCCTCGCGGCGTCCCTCGCGACCCTCGCAGCGGCCCACGCGGCGATGCTCGCGGCGCTCGTCGCGGCGCCGGTCGCGGCGCTCGTCGCGGCGTCCCACGCGGCGGTCCACGCAACGTTCACCGCGGCGTCCAACTCCTTCTCCGTGATCTCGCCGCGCAACCATTTGCGCTTCGCGTCGATAGCCGCCCACGAGCGCGGATCTGTCACTTTCACAACGCGCAGTGCGCCCTCGGCAAAGACACACGCAGCTTCGTGGAGAATCTGGTCGATATCGCCGAGCCACAGGATCGTCCGCTCCGACGCCGCGAGCTTGTCGCTCTCGTGGACGATCTCGCCCCCATAGGCGCAGCGGGTGAGGACTGAAGACGATGAATAGGTGAGCGCGTCGATAAGCCGGACCGAGCCGTGAAGGCCGTTCTTGCACGGGACGATCTTTCCTTCGACGCGGTAAGTGCGGCCGACCTCGACGGGCTCGCCCGAGTGCGCGAGCTTGAGATTCTGTGGGACAAAGTGCCACGCGTAGATCATAACGTCCCTATCCTTATCTGTTCTTCCGCCGTCAGCGCCACGGCCAGCGCGGACCACATGTCTTTCTTGAGCGAATACAAGGGGCCTGGATTCGCCTTGCTACCGATCGCCTTCGCCTTGCCGCCAAAGCGGTCCAGAAGCGCCGCGCGGATGTTTGAATCGGTCGCGCGCACGGACTGGCAGAGGAAAAGTTTCACGTCGCGGCGGTAGACGAGACGCGGGACGGGCTCGCCCCATGCCTCGATGAATCGCCCTACCCACAAACACGTTTCAAAGACTTCGCGTCCGACGCGCATGCCATAGGATGCGATCATCTCAATTGCAAGGACATCTGGGCGCTTGCCGAACCACGGGCCGCGGACAGTCTCGAGCAGTACGCTGTTCGTCAGCTTCTGCGGATATGTCGGCCGTCCCGATTCGAGAATCACGCTTGCGCTCTGTTCGGTTCCTGGATCAATAGCCATAACGCGGGTGCCTGCGCAGACTGGCTCGATGTCGGTGAACCTTGGCTCAGCCACGCATCACCCTAGAATGGGACCGCTTCTGAATCGTCATCGGTGCCCGCCGCGACCGGCGCCGCGACCTTCTCGTGCCCCGTGCTGCCGAAATCGCGGTGCGCGGGCTTGAGATATTCGCCGCATTGCATTTTGACGCCGAACGAGTCCGATTTGGCGCGCAGATAAACGCCGATTTTCGCCCCGCACTTCTTCTCAAGGTCGAACGTGCCCGCCACAAACGCATCGGCCTCGCCGAGCGCTTCGGCGATTTGCTCCAGCTTCCAGGTGCCCCCTGGAATTGTGACGTAGTCCCAGACGCGCTGATTGCCGACGCGAAGAACAACCTCATACATGTTCTCCTTCGTCTCGCCTCGGGCCGCAGCTTTCTTTGAGATTTTCTTCGTCACGTCCTCGATCGTAGCGACGTAATCGCCTTCGTCCAGAAGGTCTCGCTTCTTCGCGTCAGTGGGTGAATAGGGGATCATTTTTTCTACTCCTTAAACCTCAATTAGTTCGTCGCCGATCTGTAGTTCCACGTCCTCGGGAAGATCCAGAATCACATCGCTCTCTTGGTAGCCCGGCCACTCTCCGCTGGCGGTACAGACCGCCAGCATCTCCAGCCATAGCCGGTACGTCCTGCGCCCGAGGTCCAGCGTGTTGGCCGGGACGCGGAACGTCTGCACCACATAGGGGGGGGCCGATTCTACGGCAATTACGAAAGCCTCATCTGCGCTCGGGCCCGTCGGATTCGCCGCGCGCTGCCCATCCGCATAAAACGAAAGCTGCGCGCAATAATTCAGCCGCTCAGCCGCGCGCTGGAACCCGCGTGGACTCGCATCTGCCGCGGTCTTCAACTCCACGATCGAACCGTCAGGGCGGATAGAATCGAGGCGCCCCATGCAGTCACGCTCGCCGATCTTCCAGTAGATCGGGAGCTCATGGACGCCGACCAGTAGCTCGGCCGCTCGCGGGTGCGACGTTACCGCGCCCGCCATCTGCACGGCGCGCTCATATTCTGTAGCCGTCAAGATCGTTTGATCCGCGTGGGCGTCTTGGAACGCGAGCCATTCCTTCCCGCGCCTGGACCCATCGAACCTAACGATTCCGTCACCGTGCTCTAGCACCAGAGCATGAACCGCCGATCCTACCGCCATCGCCGGCGTCGTGACCGTGCCGTGCTCGGAGGCGTATTTGTAGTGGGCCGGCGAACGCGCGAGGGCCTTGAGCGCGGAAAAGTGGAGGTGACCGCAACCGGGAGGGCAATGCTGCGCCACGGGCTAAGCCTCGCTGCCCTCGGGATACTCGTTCGGCGCGGGCTCGTTCACTTCCGCCTGATCCGGCGCTTCGGGCGGTGCGATATGCGGCACCTCGACGAAGGCCCCGCTCTTTACATTCTTAGCGGGTGCCGTGGGCCGAATCCTGATCGCGTCTACGACGGAGCCGAACGCTTCCACGCGGGCAGGGAAGAGAACAATCCTCTTCCCTACCCAGTCGTCCACGTCATTGCCGAACATCCCGGCGATGATCCTCGCATTAGTTTTGCAGAGGACAAGCGCCCGGTCATCGTGCGACTCGACGAACCAGATCGCGGGCTTTTTCTGCTCCGGCTTGTCCTTGTCTACGCTGTGCAACTTGACCGCCTTCACCGCCTTGATGGTCACGGCGCAGTCGCGTCCTTTCAAATCATGGGCGTACAAAAATTTGGAATCGTATAGGCTCCTGAAGTCGGTCATCTACCCCTCCTGTTTGATAAGGCGCGGCGTCCTGCTGCGTCTAAGATATTCGATTGCGAGCGCTAGGCGTTCTTCCGAGTCTTTGAAATGTCCCAGACCGAGGTTGCAGCTACGGCAGAGCAATCCCCGCACGAGACTTGTTACGTGATCGTGGTCAACATGCGTGCGTGCGTCATCCTCGATCTGCACGTTGCAGATTGCGCAACGACCGTCTTGCCTCGCAAGTAAAGAATCGAACGCCTCTTTCGTGACCCCGTATTTTTTCCTGAGTGTAGAATGGCGCACGGTTTTCACGTTTGCCATTCGCCATTCTATGTTTCGTCTACGAAGGCGCTCTCGATTGGCCGCGCGGTATTCTGCGCCGTGTGTCGGATGCGCCTCGCGCCAGCGCACCGTCTTGAGCCGTGCCTGCTCACGGCGACCGGGATCGTTCCGGCATCGCTCCTGTGCCGCCTTCGCCTTTCCGGGATTCTTCGCGCGCCAGTCGCGCTGCTTGGCGGCGTTCTTCGCCCGCCGCTCCTCATCCGTCTGCTTCTTTCTCATGACTTCGGCTTCCTCGCGCTACGCTGCGGGCTGCGATTTTCTCGACTCAGCGGCCGCACGCCGGCATGCCCGGCAGCGGCATCCATAGCGGTACTTCGTGGTGGTCCCGTGTCCAGGAGCTCCGACCCGCTCGCGGTGGCCCATGCCGGTCGCGCTTTTTACAATCTGGCGTACGCGCTCTCTCGATAAGCCGAACTGCCTGGCGACAGCGGCGAACGACCCGACCGTCTCGTAGGCGCCGAGGATCTGGATGTCACGGGTTCGCATCACGCCTAATCTAAGTCCTCTTTCGGGATAAGTCAAGGGCGTTCTTGTAGAAAGAACAGGCCGGCGCAGGTGTCATTCTGGCACTACCGCGCGCCATTTTGGCGTGGTGGATGGCGAAAATAAATCTTCCGTACACCCTTGACTTCTCCCCGCGCGGGAAGCATATTCAGGGGGAGAGGAGCCACCATGAAACGCCTCGCACTCGCCCTCGCGCTCGCCATCACCGGCTGGACCGCAACGGCCACGTCCCTCTCCGACATCGCCGGCAAGCTGGACGCGCGGCGGAAGGCTGGACTCGGAAGGCCCGGAACGTTCAGCGCTTCCGAGTCGACCGCACCCACCCCCCCGCCGATGCCTATCCTGATCGCGTCCGAACCTGACGCGCTCACCGCACCCGCGGGTGTGAGCGCGAGCGAAGCGCAGACCGGCTGGTGGATCTACGGTCCCGGCGGCACGCGCAGCTACCACTACTGGCAGCATTCGGGACACTCATCCGCATCGGGTCACGCCACGGGCGGCCACTCTTCTGGCGGCCACTCTTCGGGCGGTCACTCTTCTGGAAGGAGACGCTAACCATGCGAATCCACGCTGGCACCCCTACCGCCCCGCACTTCTTCTGTCCTGACGGATGCTTCGACAAGCAGGTCGCGATCGCGGAAGCCGCGCTCGCGGCGATCGAGGCGCGCTTCGACTGGGGCGCGCAGCTCAGCCTCGCGCTGCTCGAGGAATGGGGGAAGCCATGAGTTGCCCGCATGATCTCCGCACCTGCGTCCCGTGCGAAGTCGTCCGCAAGCAGGAAGCATACGCCACCGCGCACGAGAAGGAGCACAACCTGTGGCTGGAACTCTCGACCGCGCTTCTGTGGCTCGGCGCAAGTGAAGAGACGCTGAGCCTGATGCGCGAGTGGGGAACGGCATTCGCCGAGCTCTACAAGCTGAACGTGAACGGGCACAAACAAGAGGTGACGAAATGAGAGGTGCCGCGATCCTCGCCGCGCTCGCCCTTACCGGGTGTCTCAATAGCCACTCCCCTACCGAGCCGAACGAGCGAATGGTCACGGGCAATCCCGGCGACATCGTTCTCGGCGGCACTCCTGCCAGGCGGACGCCGACCCCCACGCCAGCGCCCGCATCTGCCTCCCTCGAGGGTCACTTCGTCGGATCGCCAGTCATCATCCCCGGCATCACGGTCATCGTGCGCGAAGGCAGCATCAGCCGCTCGGCCGTCACGGACGCAAACGGCTTCTTCCGCGTGGACGGGCTGATGCCGGGCGCGGCGACCGTAACCTACTCGAGCCCCGCCTTCGGTGGTTTCAGCGGTTCTCTCCCCGTCGTTCTGCATCAGGGCATGAACGACATCGACATTCCAACGCTCTAGCACGAAAGGAGTCATCAGCATGGCCATTACCTGCAACAACTGCGAGGGAATCTATCCCGAGAGCGCCGAGCCTAAGGGCGAGTTTTTCGTCCCCGGCAACAGCAAGACCGGCGTAGCGGAATGGATCTGCTCGTGGTGCGTCCGTGCCGTAGAGCGGTTCCGCACGGCCGAGGAACTGGAGGAAGCCCGCGCCGAGCACGAGGCCAACTGCCCTTCGTGCAGCGCCGAACGCGACCCGGACGACCCGGGCACCAAACTGGTAAAGGAGAGCTGACAACGGGAGGAAAGCGCGTCCGTAGCAGATAGACAACCGTCAATCATACAGAGGAGTCTCTATGAAATTCTCTCTCGCGTCCCTCGCGCTGCTGCTCTCGATGGGGACAGCGGCCTACGCCACGGACGTTCCGCCTATCACCGCGCCCTACCCGAACCACATCGCGCTCGGGGAGGCCGCGGACACGCTGACGTCGCCGAGCATGGTGAACCGTCAGGTGCTTCCGTTCGCAGCCCCGGGGGACAAGACCCTGTTCAAAGAGATCGTACCCTGCCGTCTGACGGACTCGCGCGGCAACTATCTCCTGACGCCGCATACCGAGTGGGTCTACGGCTTATCGGATGCCGTGTACGATCCCGACTGTTACGGAAAAATTCCGACTAGCGGCGTCGTAGCCCTTACCATTCAGATCACGAGCTACAACGACGGAACGACGAACGGCTACCTTACGTTCCGCCCACCGTTTGGGTTTGTCCCTCAGCTTTTCTCCTCGCTGCAAAATGCCACGGCCTTCCTCTTCTATGAAGGGGGAGCCAAGACGGTAGTTCAGGCGGGCACGGTTCAGATCGGCAGCGACTACCTTCTTCATCTTTGGAACGAAGGTGGAACGACCGAGGTAACGATTGATGTCCTCGGCTATCACGTCAACGATCCGCTCGTCGGCGCGGCCGGCGCGGAAGGCTCAATCGGGCCGAAAGGAGACACAGGTGCGAAAGGAGATCAAGGAGTTCAGGGTATTCTTGGAAACACGGGCGCCCAAGGTGCGCAAGGAAATCCGGGTGCTATTGGCGCAACTGGGGTGGCAGGTCCGAAGGGAGATAAAGGGGACAAGGGTGATAGTGGTGTACCTGGTGCCGCTGGACTCCAAGGCATCCAAGGAGCGAAGGGTGACAAAGGAGACACCGGAGCTTCTGGTATTCAAGGACCAGTCGGAGCCGTTGGCTCGCAAGGTATTCAAGGCGTAAAGGGCGATACGGGTGCGGCATCAACCGTGCCTGGCCCGCAGGGCGCCAAGGGCGACACCGGCGCTACTGGTATCGGTCTACCCGGCGCACAGGGTATTCAAGGGCCGCAGGGACCTCCGGGCGCGAACGGTGTCTGTACGAGCGCCTGCGCGAGTCCGTGGGCTTGCTACAGCTCGTGCGGGTCGCACGCTGCCGACACGGGGCGCACGGCCCTGTGGCCGCATTGCACCGTGACGCTTACGGGCACGCAAGCCATCGAGATCCACTACGTCAGCGACGGTGTGCCGGCGTACGGGGCCAGGGCGAAGAACGCCGGTTCCGTTACATTCAGCGCCGACACGAACTCGACCTACTGCGTCCTTACGCTGGCCGATCCACAGAACTAAACCATCTTTCAACCCACGCGCCCGGTTGCGAGCCGGGCGCATTTCGGCAAGGAGCACAATGAAAATCTTTAAATCTCTCACATTAGTCGCCGCTATGGCCGTCATTATCGTCATTGATGCTTACTGTATTTATCCAATCAAGAAGATCCTTTCTTCTATGAAGACCATTATGATGGGGCGGCCTCGGTGAATGTGGCGGCGTCGTAACCTGTGGGCGTCCATAACCATCCGTCAACAGTTCGTCAACCTAGGGCCAGCACGCAGCCGGCCCTTTTCGTTTTCATACGTCTCGTGCCACGTCGATATCGTTAAACTATATCGACGTGGCACGAAGCATATTCAGATCGGATCTGCCAGCCCGCACGCCACGACCGCACCGCCCCACACCGCGAGAGCGGCCAGGACCGGAGACAGACCGGCCGGTGCACCCCAGACCGCAACCGTGACGAGCGACACCCAGAAGCCCGTGCATTGCGTGCAGCGCAGCCCCTCTTGCAGCAGCGCGGGCGCCGCGTCTCGCAGCGGCTCGGTTATCGTCGCTCTCGAGATGAGAAGCGTGAGCGCCGTGGCGGCTAGGGTCAGCGCAGCGAAAAACAGCACGAGCCCCTCCTCGCTGGCGCCTGTGGCTGCGCCCCGACCGGGACCACCTCCGCGCCACAACTCTTGCGCGGGCACCGCGGCGCCGGCAAGGACGCGCGATAGGTGATGCGCGTACCGTCGCGAGGGCACTTGCCGACGAGCAGAACGGTCACGGCTGGGGGTTCATCCATGTTTTACGATGCCACCACCATCGGAACCATCGTCAGGTCCACTTGCAGATCATGCGGATAGTCGAAGTCGCCCGGAACCGTGACGGCCGCGAGGAACAGCCCCAGCGTTCCAGGACCGCCGACGGTGAGATTCGGGTAGCCGGTCGCCAGCGTTCCTGACGGTGCCGCGATGCTAGGCATCCCGCCGGCGGGGCAGAGCGATCCAGTCCCGAGCAGTTGCACGTCGAACGTCGTCGCCCCCGTCGCACTCGCGCCGGACGGCAGGCAGGTCGCCACCATCCTGTCGAGGTTCCACGAGTAGGGGATTGCGGCCTCGTGGATCTGCGCGCTCGCGCTCGAGCGAACATCTAGGAACACCCACGTAATCTCAAGGATCCCGTCCGCCGCACCCGGCGTCGTGTTCGGCGTGACTCGGATTGTGGGCACGCTAGCGTAGTAGAGCGGGCCCGCGATGAGACCGTTGAACGTCGTAGTCGCGACTGTAGACCCGGCGGAAGCGTAGCGCGTCGTTGCGCCCGAGACGCCGATGTCAGCCGTCGTAGTGCTCGTCGGCTGATGCTGCCAGATGCCGGACACGGCTAGGACGATGCAGTCCCCCGCGCTGTACGAGTCCACGCAGTCCGTGTACGCCGATGCCGCGATCGCGAACGTCTTGCGCGCGACTCGGATGCGCGAGAAGAAGAGCGGCTCCGCGAGCGGCCACTTCAGCGACACGATACGGGCGGTTGGCTCGTAGAACGTCCGCAGATCCGTGACTGACGTGACCGTCGTCGCATTCGCTACGCACTTGCAGATCGGCAGCGCGCCCGCGAACGGCGGGGCCGCGCTCGACGCTACGACCGTCACCGTGTCGTTCGAGCCTAGCCACAGGTAGCTCGTGATCGGACTCGCGTTGCCAGTTACCGTGACCACGCGGGCCGAGCGGTTGATGATCCGCGCGCCCGGCAGGATCGCCCTTAGCGCACAGATATTCACGGTCAGCCCCGTTCCGATCGAGGGCGTGCCGCGACCGCCCGCTGCGAAGACGGTGATGTTCGACTGGTTGATGACGCTGGCGCTCGCGTGGTAGGCGACCAGCACCGTGGCGATCAGCATGTTCCCGGCCGGCAGCGCGGGCAGAACCGACGTGCCTGTGGTAGAGAGCACGCCCTTCGTCACAACCGACGCGATGTCGGCCGTTCCAGCGCTCGGCGGCTGCGATATGAGCGCCTGGTACTCATGGCCGGTGGTCAGCGCGGCCGCTGCGCTGTCGTTCTGGTTGAAGAGCAGGGCATCTGTCGCATAGGTGCGGAGCGAGACGCCCTGGTAGACCCACCACCGTTTCGCGACGTGAACGTAGGCGTCAGGCGTTCCGGTCGCGAGCACGGTCGGCGCCTCGACCCATTCCGTTACGGTGCGATCGCCCACGCCCGTCACGATGCCCTGCCCGAGATCCGACAGGCCGCCCGTCAGGTTCAGCGCCGACTCGTTGTAGTTCGCCACTAGCTGGAAGTTCACCGACTCGGTCGGGACGCCCGCGATCAGCGGCGGATGCAGCCGGAGCTCGACGTAGTAGGCGCAGTTGCCAGGGAGATTCGGCAGCGGCAGGAGCGCGGTGTCCCCGAGCCTGTACCAGTCGGTTGTCAGGCTGATGAAGGTCGGGTCCGCACCGGGGTTTGCGCCACCGTTGACGCGCGCCTCCAGCCAAGACTGATCCAACCAGTCCAGCCCAGAACTGAGTCCCGTCGCGGGGTCGATCGCCTGAATCGAGAGGTTCGAGATCGAGCCGCCTGGAGTGCCCTTGTTCATCCAGAAGTGGAGAATCTGCGTCGCGCTCGTCGCACCGGCGGCAGTCGGGCCGAATGCGAGCGCGGTCGCTGCGGTCAAATCGTCTACGAGCAGGAATATAGAAGCCATGTCGTCCTCCCTATGGTATGATGAAAAGCGGCCCGGCGAGACGCGCGAACGTCAACGCCGAGCCTTACCACCGGAACCCGGTTAGGAGGCTCACGATGGCTACCGATCAGTTTATTCCATTGCCTGGCACGGATACAAAAGTCTTCGCGCGTTTCATGGCGAAGGTGACCGTCGGCGACGGTTGTTGGACGTGGACGGCTGCCCGAAACTCGCAGGGATATGGCATGTTTGGCTTTCGGGGCATTAACGCTAACCGCGCACACCGTGTTGCCTGGATGATGTTTCGAGGCGAGATCCCCGCCGGCATTCATGTGCTCCACACATGCGATAATCCGTCGTGCGTAAAACCGTCGCATTTGTTTCTCGGTACGCCCGCAGACAATAGCGCGGACATGGTTAGGAAGGGTCGTCACCAGACGGGGGCAGCATGGAACCCGAGAGGAGAGTTGAACCCCAAGTCCAAATGCACGGAAGTCGGTATCCGCGAAATACGAGCCCTCTCCCTGGCCGGAATCGGTGCTGTTGAGATCGGGCGTCGTTTTCACATTAGCAGATTTGCGGTGTGGAGCATAGTTACGCGACGATCCTGGCCTCATGTTTCGTAGCATATTTACGGCGCCGTAATCGCCACGGCGAAGCTCGACCCTGCCGTGTATTCGTTGTCTTCGAGCGTGACGAGCGACTGGATCGTCGGGATGAACGTCAACGGATTCACCGATACGACCGCGATCTTGCGCGGATTTGGTGCGCCGAACTCGTGGCCTGGATACGGCGTCGGTGGGCTTGCGAGAACTGGCGTCGTGTAGCAGTGCATGAAGAAAAGCCCCTCGTCGTTCGTCGAGAAGCTGAACTTCTCGGGCGGGTCGCCCCACGAGTAGGTGGTGCCGTCGTGGTCTAGCGGCAGGCGATAAATCTGGGCGAGCGAATCGGGATCTCTGACGACGAGCGCTTGCTTGTTGTAAAGCATGTCTGTCTCGCTTGTCAGGAGGATGTTGTTGTTCGGGGAGCCGCCGTTTACGCAGGCTGCCGCCGTAGTGATTGTGCCGCGCACTGCGACACCGGGGCGGGTGATATTCCCTATCGGCGACGCTGTACCGTACCATCCGCAGGGTGACGTTCCTCCATAGAAAGAGCGTGTAAGTGAGTGTCCGGTCTTCGCGCCGAACTGAATCCAGATGCCTTCGGCAAGAAGCTGCTGAGTCCCGTCGATCGGGATGGCAGAGCCGCTGCCAAGAGACGTGCCGCCCCCAATCAGTAGGCCGGTGTGTGCGCTCCAGCTGAACGTATCGGGCGTTCCCATCGTTCCGAGAGAGTGGATATACACAGAGAACACCGCGGATGGACCTACGCTTGGACTATATGTCCCGCCGAAAGTTGCATCCTCTAGCACCGGAGTTAACGGAAGATTCACGTCATATCCATGCGTGATCGGGTTGAGTAGCGGAACGTCATTAATCGAATGCGCCGGCGGCAGCGCGTCCGTAAGCGAGAATAGTAGCGAGGCTTGCGTTACGCCCGTCACTTTTTCGAGTAAGTAGCCGGCAAGCGAGTGCAGGCGCGGCGGATCGTCCGAATAGCCACTGAACGTTACGTAGTAGGCCGCAATCATCCGGTGGATGTAATCCGTCTCCAGCGTCGCCGGTGCGTTCCCGCCGGACAGCCACGCCCCGGTCGGCCCGTACCAGTTCCCGAGGTTGTCCACGAAGCGACGCCGAGCCAGCAGCGCGGCGGCGACCTTCGTGCAGTCGGCGGGAACTGTAGTCTTCGCGGATGCGCCCAGAACCGTCACGTTCCCCGGCGCGCAGGCCGCCGTGCTGCTCGCCATCGCGCGCCCGATGCCGTTCGCAACGACCGTCCGCGACTGCGGATTGTAGAGGACGACCGAGCAGGCGCTTCCGACGGCACCGTTGCATGTCGTTCCGTTCAGCGGGTTGATGGTCGGCAGGCCATCACATCCGGTCGAGACAGTGCCGACCTTCAACTCGGTCGAGGCAGCGATCTGCCCCTGCATGGACGCAAGGATCTGCGTCGCGAGCTGCCGCGTATTGAGCTGCGGCGTGGAGGGAATGCCGAACGTGTAGCGGGGTCCAGCGGGCAGCATGGCTAAATCCAACTCGGCGGAATGTTCACGGTCGTCACCTGTTCAAAAGCACCGTTCGTCACGTCGCAGGTGCGCTCAATCGAGTAGACGTAGGCGTCGACGTTCACTAGTCCCCGCGCGTGCATCGTAACCGATACATGGTCGCCCACGCGCAGGAATGGAACGCACTTGTGGGGAATCGCGATCTGATCCGAGAGGGCGCGGCGGATGCGGCGCTTGGCGATCTGGTTCAGCTCATCCACGCTCTCGGCGAAGTCTATCGTCGCGCTTGATGTGTTCTTGACGTAGCCGGACGCGGCCGTGGCGTCGGTCTCGGCTATAATGACCTGCTGAGAATACTGCGGCGTCGTTGAGGAACCGACCGGGGCCGCGGCCGTTCCAGTAGTGTTTTTCGTCACGTAGGATTCCGTCGGGCTCCCGCTCCAGGCGGACGTGCCGATGACGTTTACGTCGCTGTTATTGTTCCACCGCGTGTCCAGCCGCGCCGTCTCTTGCCAGATGTAGTAGCTGTTGTGGCGCGTCGAACCGTCTGGGTAGGCGATGCCGAATGCATCCAACGGGGAGTAGTACGATTCCGTCACAATGGTATCCTGCACGCCGAAGCAAGGATCACCGCCAACAGACGTGTCGTAAACGAGCGTCTCCGTGACGCGCCCTGTCATCAGGAATACGGCCCAGTCTTGGGACCAGCTACCGCCCTGCACCCAGGGAACTCCGCCGGACGTACATTCCGGTACGCCACCTAACGTCTCTGTTGTCGTTACGCGCTTAACAAGTTGCGATGAGGGGATCTCTCTAGAGACACCGTTAGCGTCGACGTAGACGAACGGGGTCCAGTCACTTTCTGTCGTTACGCGGTTCACGAGTTGATAGCTGGCGGCCAATAGCGAGAAGCCGGGCGTTACGACCGTCGCATACTGCGACACCACACGCTTGATTTCAACGCCCGAGTCGGTCGTGATTTCTGTGACGGTCGAGGAGTCAAGAGAAACACCAGCTACATAGGCCGCGCCCTGAACCGTAGTCACAATCTGCCCGATTGTGCTCGGGTCGGACGGACCCATCTGCGTCCCCGACAGGATCCAGTCCGTGACGGGGCGATCCGGGGTCGTCTCGGGGCAGTCAAACGTGTTCGACTCATCGAAGTAGAAGACGGGCGCACCCTTCAGGATCGTGTCCTCGCTGACAATCTCGAGGCCCGACCCGTCGTCCGTCGAGCGTGCGAACCAGCCCTCCACCTCTCCATAATCTTGGATAAGCTGGAACGGCGTCTTCCCCGCGAGGTCGAGCGCCTTCATGACGATGCCGCCGCCGATCGAGTTTGCGTTTACGATCGTCACGCCGGCAGACGCGGCGAAGGCTGCGATCACGGCCCCCCGCGTCAGACCGCTCATGGCCGGGACGTTGAGACAGCCCTGCGTGTTAGCCCACAGAGACGCCAGCGAGACCGCCTTGAGGTCGCCCCGCGTCCGGTACGGCATCGAGTTCGTCGCGGTCTCCATGAAACCGTAGAACGCCGGCCACTTCAGGACGCCCCCAGGCGGCCCTGCCCACAGGTCGATCTCGACCGGCTGCGAGCCGTAGGAGATGCTGGCCGGGTCGAGGAACGAGGCGCGCTTGTCAGAGACCGTGAACTCAGCGTAGCCGACCGGGTCCACGAGCGACCAGTCCAGCTTCACAGTGCCGACGAGGTTCGGCATGAGCTCGGCGTTTATGAAGCAATCGGGCCTGGTCAGTCTCACCCGCGAGTAGAACGCAAGGAACAGCGTGCGGTCGATCGCGAGCGTTCCGGTCGCGGCGTTCGTCCAGAACCCGATGACGGACAGCGTGCCGGTCGCAGCAGTGCCGCCCGCGGCGACCCGCGTCAGCGTCCCGGAGACAGATGCGGCGATCGGCACCTAGATTTCCTCGAGCGTGAGCGAACGACTTTCCGAGAACGGCACCGCAAAGTCACGTTTCGGGCTAACGACACGGACCTTGAAGCATGGGGTGTAGCTGATGCGGATGTTGCTCGCAACCGCCGAGGGTGCGGCCCCGAACGTGGCGACCGTCGTCCCGAACGTCGCATCGCTCGTCGCGAACGACGGGTTCGTAACGATGGTTCCATTGACCTTCGTTACCGGCGTCCACGTCACGCCTGCGGGCTCTGAGGCCGATAGCACGACGTTGGCGAGCTGGCGGAGCAGCACGAACTGGGTCGCCGAGCCGTCGCCCGAGAACGTCTCGTACAGACTCTTCCACGGACAGAAGTTGAACCATCCCGGCAGCGATTCGATCTCGGTGAAGATGTTGTAATCCGAACTGTTCACGTTCGGCCAGGACATCGTCCAGACCATCTTCTGCACCACGTCGGGTGCGCCCGCGAACAAGTACGGCCGGTCCACGACCGTGAACGCATTCGCCACGCGCTCGGCTGTCTCGGCGCGGAATGGCACCTCGCTCATCGTGGCGGGATTCTGTGCGAGTGTGTAGCCTCCGAGAAATATCGGCCAGCGGATACCAAGAGACTGTGGAGTGTCTGCCATCTATCGGCCGCCCATCTGCCCCGCGAGGGGGTTGGTTCTGTTCTGGAGCAACCGCAGCGTCGAAACGACCTGCGCCGGCGTCAGTACGGTCGCCTTGCCCCACGCGAGCCCGCTGTCGAGTCCGCCCGCGGTGGTGGAGGAGCCGGGGCCGCTACTGCCGGCCGCGCCCATGCCGCCGCCAGCGCTTGCGCCGCCCGAGAGGGCGCCGGCGGATGCGAGCGCTGTGCCGGCGGCCTGCGCAGCGGACACGGCGACGCCGAGGTCGGCAGCCGTGTTGAGCGCGGCGGCCCCGATAGCGTTTACGGCATCAACGACCTTATAGAGTCCTTCGCTCATGGTCTATGGCCCATTGAATGCCTGGTTGAGCTGCGTTGTCGGACTCTGCCACGCCCCGGTCGGAGTGGATGGGCCACCACCGGCACTATTGATGAGGCTCTGGATCGCCTGCTGGAGACTCGTGATCGCGTCGCGCGCCTTGCCGGTTGCGCCCGAGAAGTCCTGGGAGAGCTGTGTCGAGAAGTCGGTCAGCGCGTTTTTATACTGGAGTATGTCGATCGCGCCAGTCTTGTATTGATCCGCGAGCCCCGCGAGGTAGTCGTTCCAGCCCTTCCCCACTGTGAGCGCATTCGCGACCGAATCGCTGTATGCGTTCTGCGCTTGGAGAAGCGCCTTAAGGGAGGCCGTCTGCGCATCGGTGGCGGCGGTTACGGTAAGCCATGCGCCGGTCATAAGAGAGAGGTTTGTCGTCGTCGTCACCATTGACCCGTCAGTGTTCGACATCCCCTTGCCGAGCGACTCCATCGTGTCGGTCGCGCCATCCGCCGAGTTCTTAAAGGCGTTCATCTTGGCCGCCGCCTTGTCGATCGCGGCAGATTCCTTGTCCCATGCGGCCGTCTCCTTATCAATCGCCTCCTGCATCTTCGCCGCGTCGACCTTCGCCTGAGCGTCCGCGATCTTACCGAGTGAAGTCGCGTTGGCGTCTAGTGCTTTCGTATTGTTGTTCACGGCGATGGTGAAGGAGCCGAGACTTGTTGCCGCGCCGGCGCTGACGGTCACGATCTGGCCGAGTTTTGTCGATACATTCCCCAAGAAAGTGACGACATCAGCCATTTCTTCCCATCCTTATCGGGGACAACGCCGTGTTTGCCATAACTTTTCCCATCTATCCAATCGGCAGAGCCGTAGTATCGACTGTCGGCGCGGGGGCCCCCGCACCGCCGGTCATAACAGCGGCGAGCGCGCTGCCGACCCCCTCGAGTGCGTCTGCCACCTTCTTTGCGTTTGTTCCGAGACCCGGAAGAATCCCGTTGAGCACAGCGAATGTCTCCCCGAGCTTAGTGCCCGCGGCCGCAGCCTTGGTCGCGGCGGCTTCGTATGCGAGGGTCTGCTTCGCGGCCTCGGCAGTCTGGTCCGCCGCCGCCTTCATTTGGCCGTTTATCAGACCGTCTATCAGCGCCTTACTAAGTTTCGGAACCGCGGCCCCCGTGGCCTCTACCGCAAGTTGGAGAGCACCCGCCGCGTTTGCAAGCGCTGTGCTGGGCTGGACGCCCGACGCGACGGCGGCCGTATAGGTAGCTGTGGCCGCCGCCACGTTCTTCATCGCACCGTCCGACAGGCCGAGCTGCTGCTGAAGTTTCGCCTGTGCAAGTTCCGCCTCTGCGTCCGCCACCGCCTGCTTATCGGCAGACAACTGATCGGCCGCATCCATGTCCGCGACGAGGGCCTTCTTTTTCGCGGAATATGCATCCTCGCTCAACGACTCCTGATTGAGCTGCTGCATCTGCTTTTCGTAAATCGTCTGCTGATTAGCGGCACTTGTGGCAGACGAGGCATCGGCGGTCTGGCGTGCTGTCGTAATCTTCGCCAGTGACTCGATGACGCTAGCGGCACCCTGCTGGCTGAGCAACGTCTGCGCGGCAGTCGCCTGTTTCATCGCGATATTGATTTGATTTATGGCGTCTGGCGCAATTTGGCCGGCAGTCTTCCAATCGTTCTCGATCTGGGTGAACGTGGCCTTATGCTGCGCCAGGAATAATGCTGCGTCCGTGGTGCCTCTGTTGAATGCGACATGCAGCGCCTCGCCGAATGTCGTCATTTCGGCAGCGACTTGCGTCATGTCGGCCGCTGGCTTGATGTTCTTTAGTTCTGTCTCAAAGTCCTTGAGAAGACCAGTAGACTTTGATTGTTCGGCCTCGAACAGCTTATAATTCGCGACCGTTTCCGGTATGCTGTTTCCGTAGGCGATTTGACCCTTGGCCGCAGCGTTAAGCGCAATAGCCATGAAGTCCGCAGTAGCCGCCGCGGCCTGTGCGGCCTGATCTGCGGCGCTATATTTGTCAACGAGACCGGCGAGCATAGCCCCAAGTTTCTCGCCAGCCGCGACCGCCGCATCAAAAGCAAGAATGCCGATGCCGACCCCGACTGCCAGCTTTCCAACGGCCTGTTCGGTAGCGTTACCCGTCCTCGACATCTCGAGGAACATCGCGCTCAGGCTGGATGCTTTCCCCTGAAGTGCCTGAAGCTGGTTTGCCCCTTCGAGACCGGCGGCGCGGAGTTTCCCGAGTTCGAGCGTGAACGTTGCCGACTTAGTCGCGGCGTCGAGTAGCTGTTGCTTGACGTTGTTGACGTTTACACCAAGCGAGTCCAACGACGTCCCCGTACTCGCCGCCGCCTGTTGCAACGCGGTCAGCGCCATCTGCGCCGTCGCCGCATCCTTGAACAGCACTCGCGGCCCGCTGTTCGGGTTCGCCATCGCCGTGGCGAGCCGATCCATCGAGTCGTTGAGTTGTTTCGCCGCCTGGTCGACCGCACTCAGTGCGGGAGCGGCTGCGGCGGTGCCATCTGTTATGGCCTGTCCTGCCGCAGCCGCAGCCGTCCCCGCCGCCTGCGCGTCGGTCGCGGTCTGCTCGAGCGCGGTGTTGACGGCGTCAACGCCAGTAACAGCCGCGTCACTGTCGACCGAAAAAGTTAAATTGAGATCGGTATCAGCCATTACACTTCCCTAAGCGCACGGGAGCGCTTGAGGTACTCGATGAGTTTCAGAAGGATCTCGGGGTCATCGTCTGCGAGTCCAAGCGCCGTATTGCATTTGCCACAAATCCACCCACGGAACGCACCGGTCTCGTGGTCGTGATCGAAATGTAGCACTTTCCACTTTCCGATCGGGGGCCGACCGCAAATCTCACAAAGTTCGGGCCGTGGTCGCCCCGCGAGTTTTTCTCTTTTACGTTTCCTGCTGTTTACCGAATAGGCGTTCCATTTAGGCCGATCTGCCGCCCTGCTCTTCTTGATGCGGGTAAGGTTCTCTTCGCGATGCGCGAGATAGAAGCGGCGACTTTTCTCCTGGTCTTTCGCGTGCTGCTCTGGCGTCCACGCCAACCGAGCAGCGCGACCATGAGCCCTAATCTCCTCGCGATGCGCCGCCGCCCACTTGAGACTAGACGCGCGGCGCTTCTCGCGCCCCTCTTCCGTATTAGCGTGCGGCATGACTAACTCGGCAGGCGCCACCCCTGGCGGGTCGTGAGCGTCATCGTATACAAGTCTTTGCTTGAATCATCTGGTTGCTCCGCTGCCGCAGAAATGCTCTCTACAACCAAGACCTGGCCCGTGACCGGCGCCTTGACAGATTCCAAGACGACCTGCGGGAAGTCCATGATGAGCGACTCTCTGTAGGTCGAGAGAACGCCAGGGTTGACCGGGATGCGCTCGCCGACGAGCGCGATATTGATGTGCGCGCGGGAGTCGGTGCGGATGATCTGCCGGTACGTGGTCGCGTCGAGGTAACGCGCGATGGTCATGCTTGCGCCGAAGAATCCCTCGTTCGGCATGTCGATGACCGTGCGGGCGCCTGCGCAGAGAGAAGAGACCGCCTTCTTGGGCCACATGAGCTTGAGTGTGCCGCTGGTCGCCTCGATGACGTTGCCGTCCTGGTATAGCGTGATGTGCGCGTCCGTGAAGCGCGGGCCCTGTGCGAAGCGGGCAGGGACGCCGGAGTATGGTGCCGCGCCGACGCCCGGGATGGCCGCGGACGGGAGAAGCTCGTAGATGTCGCCGACGTTCAGGTCTGTCGTGAGCGGTGCGGTCGCGACGAGCAGGAACGGCTGCCTGTTGGAGCCAACATCGGCGCCGAGATAGAGCCCAGTCTGGTCCATGAGTTCGATCGCGTCGTTATACTGGAGGCCGCCCTTGGTCTGGTTCTTTGACGTGTCGTTCACGTACAGCGTGTATTCGGAGCCGTAGCTGCCGCCGCCCGCGCTCGCGTGTGTGTCGACCGAGACCTTGAACTTGACCGTGTCGCCGCTGAGCGCCTGCGTAATCTTGACAAAGACGCTGTCGGTAAGCGCGTTCGCGTCGTACCGCTGCCCGATCGCGGCGAACGTGCCGGCCCATGTTCCGGTGCCGGAAATCTGCACGGCGGGGGCGGACGTGCCGAAGTTCGTGCCGGTGAACTTCGGCGCGATGGATTCGATCTTGCCGTTTGCAAACGTGAAGTCCAGCTCGTCGGTGGCGATCTGGTAGAGGAAGTTTGGCGGCACGTTCGAGGAACCCTGGTAGGCGAGCGCCGAGATTGTGCGCGGGTTACGCTTGCCGGTCGTTGCCGCCCACGTGGCTATCTGCGTCGGTTCGCCCGCAATCTGCGTATAGCTGTCGGGAACGCCAGCGCCGGCGAGAAGGATCGGGAGCATGTCGGCCGGGCGGAGGTCCGACTTCGGCGTGTCCGCGATCTTGATGTTGCCGGGAATGGCGCGCGGCGAACCAGCCGTGCCGAGGAGCGCCACGACTTTGAGGTTAGAGAACTCCGGCTCGAGGTCGAAGCTGTCCGGCTCGAGGAAGGTGAAGCCGTAGTTCGCGCCGGTCTGGTTGGACGTGGGTAGTCTCTTCGACGTGTCGAGGACTGGCCCGTTGTCGTAGAACTCAGCAGTCGAATTGTCGTAGAGTGTGCCCGCTATCACCCACGTCGCACCACCGTCGCTCGTGCGTTCAAAAACACGCCTGTCGACACTCGGATCTCCAGAGGTCGGAACCGAGGTCAGATGTGCCATCTGATTGCTGAGCGCAACGACGGTCTGCGCCGCGATCACATGCCATTCGTCCGGCGGCACAGGCGCCACCGTGATCTTCCACGAGTCGCCGAGCGTGAAGCCGAAGGTGCCCGGCGTCGTGAAGGTGACCGTGACGCCGTCGATGAGTGTAATCGGCGAAGCGTCTGTCGTGGGGACGGTAAACGTCCAGTCACTGCCGGTCCCGCCAGTTTCCCGCCACTTGAAAGTGGCGGGGCCGTCTGCGGCGTCGTCGATAACAATGTCGAAGACGGCTGCGGTTGAGGCGCTATACGTACCTGCACCCGTCGCGGGGGGGCCATCCGGCGTCCCTACTGCGGCGGTTGAAATACTCCACCCCGGCGCGGTATGCCCCGTCACGGATCCGAACGCGACGGTGACGCCGTCCGAGAGGGTCGTCGGTGACGCTGCAAGGGTACAGGCGACGCTGGACGTGTAGGTGCCACCGTTCTTGTTCCACTTGAACGTGTCCGGTGAGCCATTCGCGTCGATCTGGACATCAAAGACGGGATACCCGGCTCCGGTATAGGTTCCGGCCGCCGCGAGGTCATCTAGCCCGAGGTGGCTAATCGTAACGTTGCCGACCGTCGTTTTGAACGGACTCGGCGGAGTAAGCGCGCCGTTCGGCTGACCGTATGCGACACGGTAGCCGAAACTGCCGGTAAGAAGGCCGGCGCCCCCCGCGGCCGCCGTGGGGCTGGTCGTCGGCGCCGCCACGATGCCGAGGTCGATGCCGGGGCGCCCGACAGCGTATAGGTCGCTTGGCGCGTCTACCACCACCCCGAGAAGAGCGGATGCGCCGGTTGCTTTGGAACTAGCCATTAGGATTTACCTCCGTAGGTGTTGGTTGTTCGGTCTGCGGTTGTGGAACGATTCCGCTCGCCATCCCGAGGATGTACGCGCGGAGTTTTTCAAGGGCATAGGGGTTGTTCGCGGACTTCTGGAGAAAGCTGTTTACAACTTCAATAAGATCCTCGACAGACTCCACCTGGGCGTGAAGGACGACGGATACGCTCATATCGCAACCTCCGGGAATGAGCGCCAGGACTGGACCAGCGCGACTCTGCCGCCCTGGAGAGTTGAGTTCGGCGCCATCTTGGTCTGTTCCCCGCTGTATCTGAGATAGATATCGTTCCCGTCTATATTTCCGATCACGATGTCATTCAGGCACGGGCTGCTCGGCAGCGACGGCGAGCCCATCAGGAACTCCGCGAGGTCGGCTGCGGTATACGTTGCCCCGACCGGGTCGGCCCAGTTCCCAGAGCACAGCGCGATCGAGAAGTCGAATGTGAGCCGGTTCTTGCGCTCTCCGAGCGGGCCGCGTCCGACCAGTGTCTTGCCTGTGTAGGAATACACCACAGATTCGGTCCCAACTAAGGACATGAGAAACCAGCCGTCCGCGGTCTTCGCCTCGTACACGTTCGGGGCTGTGCCGCCGATCGCCGCGAGCACGCCCGCATCGGCGAAGATCGTGTTGATGGCGGAGCCGAGGCCCGTGCGGAGAGTGGAGATCGTGGTACTCATGCCAACACCTTCTGGATGTTCTCGAGGAGCCGCTGCTGTGCGATCTGGACGGACTGGGTCACGAGGTCAGAGAACCAGACGAAAAACGGACGCGCGGGGATGGTGACCTGTTTCTTGGAAACCCAGCCGCCATCCCCGATCTGGAACTTGAGGTACGGAGAGGTCTGTGCCTTAATGACGGCCCCGAAGTTCAAGACTTCTTGCACCATCGGTTCGCGCCCCGTGTTCGTGATGACGACGCTCTTGCCATCGCCTCCCATCTCGTACACGAATCCGGACACGAGCGCACCCGTATCGATTAGCGGCGTTCCGCCCCTGAGCACGGGCGCCCACCCGTCGCCGCCCGCGCGGAAGTAGCCAGGCATCCCGATCGAAGACACGTAGGATCCTACCGCATCCAAGGGACCATCTGGTCCCGCTAGGTTCGCAATCTGCGCCTGTACGGCGGCGAACTTCTCGGTTGGCCGGTTAACGGCTACGGTGAACATCAGTCCGACGTCCAGTATGAGTCATAGTCGGGGCTGTCCTCAATCGGCTGGTTAAAGTGCGGACACTCGCCGCGCAGCACGAACCCGCCCGCGATATCGCTCGCGTCGTCGCGGGTCTGCGCGTCGTCCAGGTCGAGCTCAGCTTTGGAGATCATCAGTAACGTCGCCATCGCGTTCGTGTAGCCGAGGTTCGCGGCAGATGCGGCCGTCTCCTGGTTGCCGATCCCGCGGCGGACGTAGCCCATCCACAGCCCTATTTGTTCTTCGAGGCCAGCCATCAGCCCTACACTGACGGGGGAGATCGTTGGATCTAGAGGCGTGAGATATCGGGTTCCAAGTTTTACATTAATTTCTAGCGAAGCCGCGTCGAGCAGCCCCTGCGCGATCGAGTTGTCCGGTGTAGTGCCGGTCTCGGCGGTCAGACCGGCGGCGATGCGAGGGCCGATGCGGGCGAAGAACAGCGCGGGCGTGGAATAGCTCAATTTAGAGTTCCTCCAGGGTTAGGACGCGACCCTCTGCGCCGGGCGTGTTCATGTCGCGCGTCTGTTTCACGACTCGGACGAAGTAGACCGGCGTATAGAAAATGCTGAGGTTTGACGAGCCAGCTTCCGGCGGCGAGCCGAACGCGGCCGGTGTGACGCCGTTCGCGTCGGGACTACCGAATGTCGGGTTCGGGACGGTCGCGCCAGACATCCGCGTGATCGGCGTCCAGACAACGCCCGACGGGTTCGGGAGCGTGACGTTCGCGAGCCGGCGCAAGAGGCGGAAGTCGGTCGCGATACCGTCGCCCGAGAACGTCTCGGCGATCTGCTTCCAGGGGCAGAAGTCGAACACGCCCTTCATGCTCTCGATCTGGGCGAAGACCTGGTAGTCGGCGCTGTTCACACTCGGCCACGCCAGCGTCCAGACGAACTTCTGGACGACGTCGGGAGCCCCCGCGAAGAGATAGGGGCGGTCGATGACGGTGAAGGCGTTGGCCGTACGCTCTGCCGTTTCGGCACGGAACGGGACCTCCGAGATCGTCTGTGGGGGCAGGGCGAGGCTGAACCCGCCGAGGTAGATCGGCTGCCGGATGCCGATTTCGACAGGGGCGAGCGGACCCGGGACCAGAAGGTTCCCGGCCGATGCGGTCGCGCTCGAGCCGGTAAGTGCGACGGTGATGGACGGCGAGAGGGTGCCAGCCGCGGCGGTCGCTTCTTCGCCGACAAGGGGCGTTCCGCAGACGAGATCGCCCGCCTCGGCGGTCGCAGACGCCCCCGACAGCGCGACGGCAAGGCTCGGTGCGAGCGTGCCGGGGGAGGCTGTGCCTACCCCTCCGACCAGTGCGATCGCGGCTCCTGGGGCAACGTCGCCGCTTGTAGAAGTTACCGATTCGCCGGTTAGGGGCGCATCCAGCCCCGAAACGAGCGTTCCGGCGGCAGAAGTGGCCGCTTGGCCCGAGAGGGCGACGGTGATGCTTGCGGTTAGGTCGCCGGCTGCCGAGTCTGCCTCTGCGCCGGTAAGGGTCGTACCGCCGCCGCCAGACGCCGAGAGGGTGCCGGACGCGCTGGTCGCCTCGGCCCCCGTGAGCTCGACCGTAATGTCGGGGGAGAGCGCGCCGGCAGCGGTGTCTGCTTCGACGCCCACCAAGGGCACGTCTTCGGCGGCACCGATCGTGCCGGCGGCCGTATCGCCTTCGACTCCAGTGAGCGCTGCCGCGATCGAGGGCGTGAGCGTCCCGGCATCGGCCGTTACCGCCTCGCCCGTGAGCGCTTCGGTTTCAACCTCGCCCGCGGTGAGTGTGCCGGCGGCGCTGGTTGCAGCCTCGCCAGTGAGCGCGACCGTGATCGAGGGCCCGACGGTTCCGGCAGAAGCAGCAGCCTCGCTGCCGGTTAGCGCCCCGTCCGTCTCTGTCCCGAGCGTTCCTGCCGCAGACGTAGCCGCGCTGCCGGAGAGCGCGATCGCCTCGGCTGGTGAGAGCGTTCCTACTGCGCCCGAGGTCGTATCGCCGATGAGGCCGATAGAAGTGCCGGGCAAGAGCGTCCCGGATGCAGTGACGCACTCTGCGCCAGTGAGAGCGGCACCCTCCGCCTCGCCGGCGGTAAGCGTTCCGGCCGATGCAATCGCGGAACTCCCCGTCAGCGCAAGCGAGAGTGCGGGGTCGATCGTCCCTGCTGCGCTATCGCCCTCGACCCCGGCCAGCGTGAAGGCGAACTCGGGCGCGACCGATCCGGCCGCGCTCGCGGCCGCGCTCCCGGTGAACGGCAGCGTGAACGCCGGCAGCAGCGTCCCTGCTGCGCTCGTCCCCGCGCTGCCCGTCAGCGAGGCGGACGTGGCGCCAGCGAGGCTGCCCGCCGAGGCCGTGGCTCCGATGCCGGTGAGTGCGATCGTGATGTTGGGGCCGACCGTCCCGGCGGCAGACGCAGCAGAGGCGCCCGTCAGCGCGAGCGTAACCGCAGCGCGAACGACCTCGCCGCCCCAGGCTATGCTGCCGTATGGCCTATTGCCCCATGCCAATTACTTCGCCGTGTCCTTCTCTTCCGCTTCCGTCTTGATCTGTTCTTTCAGCAGTTCGATGCGCCCTGCGATTCTGCCGAGCTCGAAGTTGGCTTGCTGCTGAAGCTGGACCTGCTTCTGTTCGAGCGCGGTGATTTCTTCTTGTTTTGTCATAGGCTCCCCCTGTTTTATGAGGTCGGTGCTGTTGGCAAGAAGTAATAGACGGTGATCCGAACCCGGCCTGAATTGTTTGCCGGAGTGCTACCGGTGATCGTCAGCGTAATGGTCTGCGCTACTGTCGAGAGCTTGCTTGTCGTCGCGGCCCAATGCGTAGTGCCCGGATCAGTAGAAAAGACCGCCACTGGCACGGCGCCAGTAAAGACCACGGCGTTTGTCGTGGACTTTAACGTAAAGCTCGTGGCCGTCGGTATAACGGTCGTTACCATACAACTGACGGACAGGACAATCGCGCCAGCGGGGAGCAAGGAGCCGACCGTGGCTGATGTAGTAGCAGCGGCGACGGTCAGAAGTTCGGTCGCCACCCGGATGCCGGCCTGCCCGCCGTTCGCATCGCCGCCGATAGAGAGCAGCGACCCCGGCGCCGTCGTCCCGATGCCGACGTTGCCGCCGAGTGGATTAATACTAAGTGGCCAATTAGCGCTTCCGCTATACCTTGTTTGCAGCCAATAGGCATATGGAGGCGCCGTATTAACCCCGGCAGCTAATTCTACAGACGCCGATTCGAGAGACCACGCCGCCGTCGCATGATAGGTAACGGACGGGGCATAGTTCGTGCCGCCAGAGTCTAGATGCAGTTTTCCTATTGGCGCCGTCGTCCCGATGCCGACGTTGCCGCCAGCAAGGAAAGTCGCGACCACGCTACCAGCGCTCACGATTTGCGTGGCACGGCCGCCTGTAGCGTTACCGAACAATGCCGCGTATGCGAGGGAACCCGTATAAGTATGTGCCGCTACGGAACTCTCGACACCGAAAACGATCGTGTCCCCGACGTTTGCTATGGTGGCAAAAGCACCGTCCGTCGAGACGGGGGCGGTGAGGACCAGCGTCGCCCCGGCGAAACCGTTTGCGGTGATGGCGCCAGAGGCGGTGAGTGCGCCAGTTAAGGGATTATAGGTTAGCTTGGTAGAGGATGTCTTCAGCGCCAGGTTGCCCGTCGTGGCCGTCGCCCAGACGGGGTACATGGTGGCGTTTGTAGAGATGTCGTCCGTGATGGTTGCGGTCGTGGAAACAGCGGCCGAGCCCGTGATGCTGATGCCAAGAATGTCGGTCAGGAGCTTCGCGGTCGGTCCGGCGACGAGGGTGTAGGTGTGCCCCGCGGTGTTGTGGTTCGCGGCGCTGGTGCCCTCCTGGCCGCGCGTGACGGTGAGGGTGTCGGTGGAGATCAGCGTGCAGCGCACAACCTCCACCGCCGGATCGTCCGCAGGATCCGAGTAGCTGGTGGAGTCGTAGATCACGCCGTTCCATGGCACTACCGCAAAACGAACCCCCCCGCCCGCGACGAGCGTGAGCGAGCCAGCGCCGGACGTGATGCCGGACGCGAGCGCGGACTTAGCGAAGTTTACGGCGAGATCCATTTAGGCCACCAGCTTGCGCAGGAACTCTTCTACGGTTTGCGTGCCCTTGCTTCTGTTGCATCGCCGGCACGAAACAGCAATGTTTGAGATGTCATCCGAACCGCCACGTGAAAGCGGAATCTTGTGGTCACGCTCGACGCCCCGCTCGGTTACGGGTACGCCGCAGTAAGAGCATGACCACTCCCACGCCTCACAAAGCATGCGCCACTGTGCAACAGTATGCGATCCTCCATTCCCTAATTCACGAGCCCGACGTCGACTCTTGCGGATTCGCGCATTTAGGGGATTAGAGATATGCCACTTTCGCGACGACGCTGCGGCCCGATTCCGACCTTCTGACGTAAGAGGGTGCGCCGCGCGGTATTCACGCGCTTCCCTGTTGTAGCGTTCGCGATCAGCGCTCCTTCTCGCCGCGGATGACACGCGGCGCAACCTGCGCCTCCGTTCCATGACAATGGGATCAGCGCTGCACCGCCTATCTGAATCGCGTTTTTGGGCGCGTACTTTGTCTGGGTCCGCCGCCCGGCGCCGACGTGCCGCCAAGGCATACGGTTCGGGATTATCCGCATAGCGTTTCTTCGCCGCTATGCTTCGTTGTTCCCTGTGGGCGGCGTAACACCGAGCGCCATAAATCTTGTCCCGCGCACGAATGATCGGACCCGTTACCGGATCTTCACGACGAGCGCATAACCGCACGGAGGCGGTCTCTATTTGCTCTGTCGTTCGCTCGGCCCATGCTTTTTTCCGACGAATCGACAGCGCTTCTTTTTCCGCTGGAGTCATTGCAGCGCGGTGGGCACGTGCCCACTCTCTGTGATACTCGCGCTCGCGCCCCTTGAATTTGGCCATGCTATGCGATGCGAACCAAGCCCGTTGAATTATCGTCCACAGGCATCGTTAACGTGAAGGTGCCGGATGTGATCGACTGCGCTCCGAAAACAAAAGTTCCAACCGCGTTCACGGCAGTCGCCGTATAGTTATATATGAGGCAGCAATCAAACGGAGCTGCAGACGTGAACGCGGTCCACACGAGCGACGCGCTTGGCGTCCAGTGCGCCGTCCCAGACGTGACGCTTGGCGCATTAGCATTTGTGATGGCCAAACCACCAGCCGTATACCCTGAGCCGGATCCGTTCGTGACTTCACCGGACGTGCTGTATACGGTCGTTGCCGCACCCATCGAGTTGCCAGTAACGAACAGCGCGGCATAGAACGTGTCCTTCGTCGTCACGGTGCGGACGGCGTTTGCCGGCTGCGCACCGAACGCATGCCCGCCCTCGAGGATCTCTTTTTTGAAGCTGGACGTTAGCGCGCCCGCATTTGCCGACATTGCATTTCTCCCTTATTTGAAACTTCCATGCTTTGATTCCATTCCCAACATTTTCTTTACTCTTACGCTCGCGCTCCGATGCACCAGCTCAGGCTTCCCGCCGGCGCCGTTCGGCAGCCAATACTCCACGAACGTGGTGTGCTCGTTTTCATTGTCGACCACACCTTCGCGCTTCTCGAGCAGCGCCGTGTCCATCTCCCCGTGCGTCGTCAGAATCTTCTCCATCTCATCCTCCTGTTTATGCCGCCTGCGCAGCGAGTATTGGGTCCGGCAGCGGGTCCGTGATCGCAACGAACACCTCCCCGATCTTCAGCGCTCCTGTCAGCCACGGAAAGAACTTCCCGAACGCGAGCCGCGACCATGCGATCCCGTACTGCGTCTCGGTCGTTCCGAGCAGAATGCATCCTTCCGTGTCGCTGACCGTGTTCCCGTAGTGGCACTCGATCTCGGTCCGCCCTGGCACGTTGAGCAGGTGCGGCATGAGGCGACCGAACCGCGGCGAGAGCGTGATAATGACCTGGTAGACCCCGGCCGGGATGCAGGACACGCCGGGCTGGTTGTTCTTCCACGGCGGCTCCAGCGTCACAAGCGACAGTGCGGCGGGAACGCCCAGGCTCGGGCACGTCAGTACCCCGCGCGTGCGCTCGTTCTCGCCGTCGTCCGGCTTGCGGGCCAGGGTGAACGTCGTCACCGCGAGCGGCCCTTCTTCGCCTTCTTCTTCGGTTCGGTCTGCTTCCGCCGCTCTGTCACGACGGGCACGGCTGGCACGAGCCCCGCCTCTGCGATCTTCGCAGCGCGGGCCTCGCGGATGTCGTCGGCCTGTTTCTGGAGAGCCGCGAGCGATGCGGCCGCGGCTGAGCGGCGCGCGAACTCGCGATCCTCGCATTCCTGCTTCAGGAGCTTGGCGTCCGTGTCCTTCGCGGCATTCTTCTGGTCATGCTTCACGACGAGGTAGCCGATCACGAACAAGACAGCGATGAGTCCGAAGACGATTAGCATTTACTTCTCCTTCTTATGTGGTGCGTCCACCATGCGCGCCAGCTTCCACTCGCGGGCGCGCTGGATGATCTCTTCCTTGGTCAGCTCGCGTCTGCCGCCTACGCGCATGGCGGCGTAAGCGCAGAAGGCGACGAACCCGAGCGCGAGGACGAGTGGGAGGATGGTCATCTGTCGCCCCTGTCGCCCTTGTCGCCCTTGTCACCCTTTGCCCCCGTCGCTCCCGTCGAGCCAACGTCATGGAATTGTTCTGCCGTCAGCGCGCGCTTGAGCATGCGGACCTCGGCCTTGAGGTCGTCGCGCTCCTTTTCGAGTAGCGTTTGGATGCCGCGAAGTTTATCGAGTTCCTTGTCGAGAACATCGACGTGCGCCTCTAGCAAAATTACGCGCCCTCTCAACGATTCGTTCTCCTTGCGCAGCTCTTCACGCATTGTTGCGTTCAGCCTACTAAGAGTTTCGATCTCGGTTGTCATCGACACTCTACCGATCCTTGTAGCTACGGTCAGTTTGCGTAGCGCGAACAGAACGGTTGAGAGCACGGAGAGAACGGCGACGATCTGGGCGGCGAGCGGCATACTAGTCATCGCTCAACCTTCTCAAGATGAACGAACTGGATTCCCTGCGTGATCGCGAAGCTCGTCGCCAGCGGCACGACAAGGAAGTTGTGCGCGGCCAGATAGCCGACCGCCGCGAGCGCGGCCCATGCCATCCACGCCGCGAACACCGAGACTAATCGTGCGCGCGGATGCCAACCCATGTTTGCGGCGGTCTGGAAGATGCCGACCGCAAGGAGAATGAGCCCCATGTGATCATGCCGCATAACGCGGTCTACCGCCCAGACGTAGTCGGTTGGAGCCACTTCGCGGTAGATCATCCAGTACGATAGAAGGATCAGCCCACAAGACGACTGGAACTCGGCGCGCACGCCTACTTCATTGAAGAGGCGCGAAAGCGCGGCGCGAGCCGTCAAGAGGGCCTTCTGTATGAGTCTGACAATCATCGCCCGATTCGGAAGTCGTGGAAGCCCGTGCTGCCTCCGAACAGCGCGAACAAGACGTAGATGACGCAGCAGGCGAGAATCGCAAACCTAGCGAAGCTCTTGTACTGAGGATCAATGAAGGGGGCGAGGCCGACAAGCCACGACAGGACGCCGGCGAGAATGATGACGAAAATCAGGGTGAAGAAACTCATGGGGTTCCTTTCGGTGGGTTGCCTGAGTTGATGAGACCAAGCGATAGCGCGTTCACGACGGCCGGGGCCTGGACGTCACCCGATGCCATCCTGATCAAGATTCCTGCGATGACCGGAATCACCATCGTCCCAAGCTGCCAGAAGTTGAACGTCTGCGCCTGAAACATCGGCATCAGCGCGAGAAGCACCTGAGAGACGCCGACCAGAACGAGCGCCTTGACCGTCGTGGTCTGCATAGGCGTCATCATCGCCGGGGCCGGGGTCGAGGGTGGCGCTATGGCCGCCACCGCCGCCGTGACGGCAGCGGGCGTGCCCTCGACCATGACGCTAGTCGCGGCCGCAGGCGCAGCCGTCGAGGTCGCGGCCACAGGAACCACGGGGGGCGTCGCCGTAGACGCGCCCCACATGGGCTCGACGTGCGGAGTGATCGGGGGGATCATTTTACGCCTTCACGGCCGCTGCAACCGGAGCAGGAGCGGCACGCTCGGGGATGAGCGACGCGCCCGAGATGTTGATGGTGGCCGAAAGCGCGGCCCACTCGTCGACGGTAGGATCGGCGCCGAGCTGCGAATTAGAAATTAGCGTAGCCACAAACGGGGCACCGAAGCGGTAGGCGAGTGCCGCGAGCGCGCCCCACGGGCCGAGGATGCTGATAAGCGCAGTCGAGATGACGTCGACAGGCGCGGCGGGCGTGGTCGTGGCGGGAGCAGCGGTGGTAGCCATTACACGCCTCCTGTGGTAGCGGCCGGAGCCGAAGTAGAAACGGGCGGAATCGCGGTCGGTACGGGCGACGCGGGTAGCAGTTGCGCTAAAAGCGCGAGAAGGTTGTTTGCAGCATCAGAGGCAATCTGAAGAGCATTGGCCTGCTGGGTTACATCCTGAGAAAGCGTAACGGCAGTCCGCGCTACGGCCTGAAAGTCGGCGTAATACCCGAGTGCCTTTGTACGCTGGGCCTCTGTGGCGAGCCCAAGTTGATACTGAGAATTGAATGCGCCCATCGCGGCCTGTGCGCCGCTGACAGCGTCGGAGATGGTCGTGTATGCCTTGCGGGCGGGGGTCGCGGTCGATTTGCACCCGTTGGCATTTGCGAGCGAGACGGCCAGAAGCACGGCAATCCCGAGCACGCTAGGAAGTCTGAAGCGACGATTCATAAAACTCCTTTTCTGTACCCGCTCCCCCGAGAAAGAGGGCCGGCGCGGCGAGGAGTGAGACCGCGCCGGCCCTATCAATGTGTCTCGGGGTCGCCCCCGATTCACTTGTTTAAGTGTGCGTTGGGGTTGACGTCGGTGTCCTTGTCGGAACGGGTGTGATCGTGTGGAAGATAGCCGGCGTGAACGTCGGCAGAAGCGTGTTGATCGGAGTCGCAGTAGGCGTGTTCGTCAACGTCCGCGTGGGCGTGAGCGTCGGCGTGTTCGTCGGCGTGTTCGTCGGCGTTACGGTCGGCGTTAGCGCTCCTGGCGTCGGCGTTGCCGTCGGCGGCACGGGCGTAGCGGTAGCTGTTGGCGGTACAGGAGTGAGCGTCGGAGTGAGCGTCGGAATCGGCGTGCGCGTCGACGTGGGCGTCCGCGTCGGGACCGGTGTGATTGTTGCCCTACGTGTCGGCTGACTCGTAGGGGTCTTGGTCGCCGCACGGATATTCGTAGGCGTGAACGTGCCGGCAGCCGTCGGAGTCCTGGTCGCCGCCGTCGTTGGCGTTGACTTCGGTGTCGCCCACGTCCCAACCGGCGTTCCGGCTAGCGTGCGCGTAGGCACAGGCGTAACGGTCGCCCAGGGTGTCCGCGCCGTGGGTGCCGTCGTCGGCGTCTTCGTGGGCGTCGGCGTGGGGGGAGTTGTGGTAGGCGTTACGCTCGGCGCTTTCGTTCGCGTCGGCCGAATCGTCGGCGGAGCCCACGTCTTCGTGGGCGTCCGCGTTGTCGTCGGGGTCGGAGGCACAGGAGTAGCCGTCGCGGTCGGCGGCGTTCCGGTCGGCGTCGGCGTGCGCGTAGCTACCGGCGTGATAGTCGGCGACTGCGCAAACGCCGCGTGAGCCGCAAACAGCACCGCGCACGCGAACGCGATGCCGTTGCAGCGGTCTCGGATGCGGCTTGTCAGGTTCATCTTGTGCTTAGCCTTTCAGGAAAGCGGGAGACTTCGGGTTCGTGGACGGGTTCTGGTTCTGGTTCGGGTAGTCCTGCGGCCGAGGAGCCGGGAACGGCGCCTTCAGGGGGATGTCCTTGTCGTTCTTGGCTGCCAACGCGTCGCTCTTGATCTGAGCTTCGTTCGCAACCTTCGCGGCTTCGCCAGCCCTGAACGTCTCAGTCTTCTTGAACGCTTCCTCAGAGACGGCCTTGAAATTCGGGTCTTCCGTGTCGACCCATCCACCGGGGACGGTAAACTTTTTGGGCATACATTCTCCTTTAGAAGCTGAGTTCGATGTCGGCGATGTGAGTGGTCGCGTCGTAGCTGAGCTGGACGCCGGCCGTGAATGCCGTGGGCGTGCCGGCCGTACTTTCGACGCATGCCATCCCGGTTGCCGTTGACTTGACGTAGTCGCCGATCGTGGCCGCGTTGAGAGTGCTTCCGTCGCACTCGACAGCCGCGATGCCTGAACGGTGATAGTCCATGTCTTCGCCGTCGGCGAAGGTCGCCGGCGAGACGCCACAGGGGACGGACGCGGTCGTGCAGAGCGTGACCTGTCCGCCGTGCAAGGCGACATCCGCGACGAGCGCGCGTGACACGAACCGACAGATCGGGATCGCGCCGAACGCTTTGCCGTGGAAGATGCGGGTGCCGCGAGAAGAGAAAGTGACAGAACTATTAGCCACAGATGTCTCCTTGTCTGCCTAGCATCACTAGGCCGACGAATGGGATGAACGGCATCACCGCATCCCGTGGGTTAAAGAGAGGGTTCGGGGGTATCCATTCGGAAAGAAGATGCGTCGCCTTCGCTTTGTTGCACGATGGACAAGAGGGAAGAATATTCTCAATCGCATTTGAACCGCCGCGACTGATTGGAACGACATGATCCTGTTCTAGGTCTGTCTTGGTGCCACAATAAGCACATCGTTCATGAAAGATGCGGCGGACGGCAAGCCACTCGGGTATCGTGTGTGAGCCAGAGGCGCCTCGACGACGAGCATCGTGCCGGGCGGCTCGATCTCGAATCTTCTGAAGACGCAACGGCTCGCGCAGGCGACGTTCCTCTGCGCGGCGCTCCCTATTCGCCGCGAGCCATTCTATGGACTCCACTTCACCGCGAACGATTGCACGATATCTGTGATAGCAATATTCTCGATGGAAAGCAACTCTGCCGGCGTGATAGAGACGCTTTTGTGCAAGGTGCGCAGCATGTTTCACCGGATCAGAGAGCCACCTATCGAGCCTCTCTTGCAGGCGCGCGATCCTTAGTGGAGTAGCGAACCGACCCATCATCAATCCTTTTCAAGAATGGGGGGCGGGCATCACCCGCCCCCCGTGGGTTAGCAGTTCAGAATTACGCGCCAGGCGCGACCGACAGGGGGTTGACCGCGTTCTGGATGAGGTACGCGGACGTCGTGGCGAGCCCGGAAGGCGTGACCACTTCAACCGTGTACATGTCGGAAACCGAGATGCCGTCGGAGCCGTTCAGCCCGGCGCGCTCGTCAACCATGCCGCGGACGATCGGATAACCGGCCGAGACGACGGTGGCGAATGCGCGAGGAGCGATGACCTTGCCCTTGGAGGTGACGGACATGATGACGTCCTGGCCCCAAGGCGTGTCAGCGCCCTGACCGCCGGGGATGGTCGAGATGCGGCAGGTCGGCACGACGAGAGGTCCGAGGATGGCGACGAGCATTTCGATCGGCACCAGAGCTTCGGGCGTGTCGATGTGGGTCATGCCGGCGTACTGCGCGGCCTTGAGGAAGTCGGGGTGGAACCGCAGCGTCTCGATGACGTCGGGCGGCATGAGGGTGATGTCGGGGAACGCCCCGCAAGCACGCCAAATGGCGACGCGGGCGCCCTGCACATCCTGGATCGGGGTCGAGAGCGGGTTGGACCACTGGCGGGTGCCGGTGTTGAGGTTGACCTGGTTCCCGGCAGCGTAACTCGCGGTGCTGCGAAGCACGGCGGCCTGGATCAGTTCCTTCTTGTTCTTTTCGATCGTCATGGCCTGCTCGGTGACGGTCGCCATCACGCCCTGCGGGAGGACGGCGTCGCCGGCCGACTGGTCGCGCCTGTCAGCCCACACTTCGTTTCCGTAGCCGTGCAGGGTGACCTTCTTGAAGTCCACGCCCCAGTACGAGCGCTCCTTGTCGTTGATGTTCCTGCCGACAGCCTCGGGGACTCCGAGCGCGTTGACGTGAACGCTGAGCTTCTCGGTCCCGTAGATCGGGTAAGAGGCTTCCTCGTTCGCTCCGCCCGTGACTTCGGGAGCGATCTCCGAGCCACCGAACTCACCCTGGAAGTAGCCGAACCCGAAGCCCGCGACAGAGAACTTCGTCGGGGGCTGGAAGCTCGAGACCTCGCCGGCCAGCGACATGCGCTGGATGGCTGCGGCCTGAAGCGCCTGCGGGACGAGCGTGGTCGAGATTTTGCCGGCCTTCATCTGCGTAGCGATATGTTTCAACATGTCGCCGTCAAGTTCCTGCGACGTGTAGCCCTTGCGGATCGAGGTGGGCCACCTGACGCCACGGACGCCCGTCTTCGTGCCGCGATCGGTCTTACCCCAGTCTGGGTTGCAGGCGAGAACCTGCGAGTGGAATGCCCTCTCCGAGGGGTCGCCACCGCGAACGGCCTGGAGAGCGAGGGGGAACTCGATGCCTTTATCGAGCGCGAAGGCTGCTGAGCGCGAGAGAATCTCGTTCTGCTCGGCGGCGGGGAGGCTGTCGACGGAGACGGACGCATCGGTCACGCCGCCGAAGACTTCACCATCAGGAACGCGAACGCCCCTGGAATGCGCCTCGAGAGTCTGGCGCGTCTTGTCCGCGTCCAGCGCATAAGCGCTGCGGAAGAACTCGCGGTCGGCGGCAACGAGCTTGCCGGCCTTCTCAAAGGCGTTCAGCTCGCCGTCGATCTTGGCGTCGAGCGCCTCCTTGGTCATGTCTGCCTTGATCTTCGTGGACGCCAGTTCGGCGGCCTGACGGGCGACATCCGAGAACGCAGGGGCCGCAGCCGCGGCAGCCTGGGTCGTGATCTCGTCCTTCGTCGGTTCCTTCACTTCGAGCTCCTTTCCTTTCGCAATGTCTTCTGCGCTAACGATCTTCGCCTCGTCCGCACCAGCGCCGATGTGGAGGTGGATGTGCTGGGCCGCTCCGCCGTCAGCAGGAGCCGCGCCCTTGGCGGGACCTGCCGGAGCCGCACCCGTGCCGGTGGGGTCGTTGCCGTTGCTCGCGTCGTCGTTGCCGTCACTGTCTCCGGCCAGGGAGAGAATGGCTGCTTTGACCTGCGCGGGGGTGGGCGTCGTTCCAGGTGCGAATCCAAGCGCCGCGAGAATTTCGGGGTCCATAGGAAGAATCTCCTTTCCACTTGTCGCTCCCGCGACGGATGGAGGTTGTGTCGCACCCATCGGGAGCGGCGGTTTCGGGGGATGGTTGGTCGAGTGCGGAGGCGGCATTCCCTTCTTCTTTGCGAATTGGGGCGGGACTGGGGCGAGGGCCTGGAGGAGAAGTTCGTCTGCGCTTACCTGCGTCGTAAGCGACGCGGGCGGCAGGTTCGCGAGTGCCGGGACCGGCACGAGCGACGCTGCCCGCCAGTAGAGCGGCAGGTACGTATTGGTCCGCGCGCCCTGCTGGATCGGCTCCAGCGTCTTCGGGTCGAGCGGCTGACAGTACGCATCGGGCGAGACGAAACCGCGCTCGCCGCTCGCGATGTCCTTCGCAGCGGCTGCGGTCCAGTACATCTTGTCGGCGTAGATGAAATCCTTGTCTGCCGAGAAGTGGGTCATGTAGCCGCTGTTCTTGCTCGCCATGCCCGCGTCCGCTTCGGCGTTCTCGTGCGAGTAGGTAAAGGGGACGGGCTGTCCGCCCCCGTTGCCGTCCGCGAGAAGCGAAGCAACGGCGCGGTGATCGACGACGAAAATGCGGCCGTCGCGCGCCGTCGATTTGCCAATCGGCCAAAGTGCGACCGGCTTCCCGCGGATTAACCCTTTGCCGCGTAGCGACTGCGGGAGCTCGGCGTCGTCTGCTGGCCCTTCGACTTCGATGTGCGCGACGGCCGCGGATTGCATTACGAGGTTGTCGAGGTGCTGGCGGGATGCGGCGAGGGCCGCAGCCTTCCTGTAGTTGTATTCCTCGCGGCCCATGCCGAACGCGGGATTCAGCGGGGCGGTCTCGGTCGCCTTCGCTCCAGGCGTCGCATAGCTCGCGTGCTGTCCCATGATGTTCGCGACCTTGGAGAGTTCCTGCGCGGCAGCGGTAGAGCCCTTGCCGCTCGCGGCCGCTGCATGCGCATCCGCAGCCGCATAGTGCGCGTTCGCGATCTGCTGATGGCCGGCGTGGAGCGCAGCCTTCGCGACGGCGTTGTGCGTGGAGCTGGCGAGGTTATGCTGCGGCGCAGTCGAGGCAGTCTCACCGCCGCCGACAGATGCGAAGCGGCCGGCCGCGTCGCGGGCCTGGCCCTCGACCCAGAGCTGTTCGGAGCCGGTCTTGGCCGCGGCCTGCGTCTTGTCGCATGCTTTCTGTTCGATCGTGCCGTCCTCCGAATGCGTGTGCGGCATGGGGAAGGTGCAGCCCCCGACCGGACACTCGTCGGCAGCGACCTTCTGGTCGGTGAGCTCCGGCGGCATTCCGGGCGGCATGCCGTCCGCGAACGTGTAGCCGATGACCTCACCGTTCGTGCCCAGTATCGGAAAGCGGGTCTGGAGCGGACCGGCCGCGAATCCCTTGCCGGCCGGATCCTTGACCTCTTCGGTCGTTTTCGGCTGGAAGTTAGACGACTCGCCGCCGTCGAGCTTCTGGTTCTTAAGCACATTCATAAGCGCTGCCTCACATTCTGTGAATGGGTTCTTTGGTTTCGCTTCGCATGCCTGGCGCTCGAGGGTGCGGAACATGAGCGCAGCGCGGGAGAGAGTGTCGCGGATCGGAAGAGTCATTTAGCTGCCCTCCTGTGGGGTGGGCGTGAAGGAAAGCGGTGTGATGCGGCGCGAGCGCTTGGCCGCGAGCTGCATGCCGTCGGCGCCGAGGGGCAGGAAGCTACGCTGACACCGAACGTGCTGAAGAGGATTCGCCATCGCCTGTTCGATGGTCCAGGTCTGACCGTTTGCCATCGCGCAGTTATGTAGTACAATCCCCCCCGCTACGTACCAGCCACTAAAAGTACGGAGGTTGAAAACGGGACCATGAAATACACGACGTTTGATTTCGATGAGGCGCGTCGGCTCAATGAGGCCGGTAAATCGCTGCGTCAGATTGCGGATATTCTCGGCGCTCCTCGCCACCGTATCGCTACCGAGTTTCGTAGAACTGGTGTTCCTATCGCAAGACCCGGGATGCCCCTGCGGGGCACAACCACGGCCGCCATCGTTGCCAGTCACGATCGCTACCTCGCCGGCGAAACCGCTAGGTCCATTGGGAGCGATCTTGGATGCAGCGTTGGGACTGTCCTGAGAATCTATCGCCGCAATGGCCTCGCGATCCGAAGCGGTAGCGAGGCGCAACGTCTCCGAAACGCTGCTCTCTCTCCAGAGACTCGCAAGCGAAATGCCGCCGCGGCGCATGCCGCCGTCCGTGGCTCCGTTTGCAGCGAGGAGCATCTCATCGCCAGCGCACTCGGCCGTCAGCGAAGCTGCCGCGCCTTCCAAACAAGCGATGAGCGTAGGCTGGAGGTTTTTCTTAAGTCGCGCGGTCTCGCCCCTATCCCGCAATATGCGATAGGCCCGTACAGCATCGACCTCGCACTCGCGCCCGTCGCCATTGAGGTGTGCAGCAGTATCCGTCTTGCGCATGGTGAGCCATTCCGGCGATTCCAGCGCAAACTTCATTACCTGTTTGATCATGGCTGGCATGTAGTCGTCGTTTGGGGCACCATGTCGTGCAACCGCAAGCAGCCCATCAGTATCAAGGCAGCGGATTATCTCGTCGCCTTCTGTCAGCTTGCCCGCCGGCACCCATCCATGCCCCGTGAGTACAGGATGGTTCGGTGTGCAGGCGAGGAGTTCGCCCGTTGCCGTGCGCAGATCAACGATCTCCCCTTTTATTACCCTTGCGCTCGCGACTTCTAAATCTGTCGCGGCAACAACGGTTTCGCCAGCCAAACATTCCTCGTCAAATTCTTCTCCGTCCAAGACCAGAACCTCTGTCACCCCCGCCGCAGCATACGCCGTCAGAGCCATCGTGTTCTGCATGGACGCCGTCTCGTAGTCCGCGACGACATCCGGTCGCAGCGAACTGAACGCGAACAGGGCCGCGATCGCGAGCGCGAGCTCTTCGTCGTCGCTCAGCCCCGTATCGGCCGCAGGCGTATCGTTCGGACCCTCGCCGGGCGCCCATGTGTCACCGGGCGCGAGCGCGGCGGTCACGGCAGTATCGACCGCGTCGTTGACCTGGTTCTCTGTCGTGCGCGTGATGGCCTTGTCGGCGTTCGGATCGGGGACAAGATCCTCGCCGTCCCACCGAAGGCCCATTATTTCAGCGGCCCTAGCCTTGCCGACCTTGTCTGCGATGGCGCTGATATCCTCGGTCGTGATGCCTAGCTTGTCCCTCGTCGCCTGAGATATAGGCTCGTTCATCGCGGCGAGAGCGAAGAGGGACGCGAGGATACGAGCGACCCGCTTCGCCTCGACCGGATCAGTCTCGAATCGCGGCGCATCGGACGGGTTCGGACGCGGTGCGAGCGGCTGCGGGACAAGGCGCAGGACGGGGCGCGGCTGGTCGGTCAGCGCCGCGATGGTGCGGGAGAGGGTGCGATAGGAGTGACCGGCGGCGGCAGGGTTATTAACCGACTTGGTGCGGTCCTGTAACCGACTAACCGACGCAGCGAGGTTGCGGTAGGAATGTGCCATCTACTTCTTCACCGCAGCGAGGCGCTTCTTACCGTATGCGAGTGCGCGCTTTTTTTCGTGCTCGACGTACTGCGCAACGACCGTGCGTATCGCCTTGAACTCGTGGCTGTCAGCGTTCGCGATCGCCGTGAGCATCTGTCTGTTCTCGGCCGCAGACGCGGGCATGGAGGTTCCGCCTATACCCGGCGCCGGGGCAGAGGCGCCAAGATTCTTCTCACCTCCGACCGCGAGGCGCATGGTGCAGCGGCGCACGAGATCCTCGACGGCTACCGCTTCGCCTGCGCCCGCCTGCTTCAATGTGAGCGCGACCTTCGAGAGAATCTCGGGGTCGTCGCGGTCGGCGAAGCGAAGTTTGATCGAGGGAGAGTTCATGTCCGCAATCTTCTGGCTGAAGTTGCGGGCAACGAGGGTCTTGCCGAGGGTGTTCGTGATCGCGGAGGACAGGGTGCGGAGGCGAGAGTTCGTGACATCCTCGAACTGCTGCGTTGCCTGATCGCCCTGCATTTTGCCGCCGACGCCCTTCTGGACGCCCGTCATCTGGGAGTGACCGAGGATGGCGCTGTCGTACTGACGCTGGCACCAGTCGAGCTGTGTCTCGAACGGGTCATTGTTGCCAGCGGTGTGTGCCTCGAGTAGTTTGACTTCGGTTCCGAGCTGGAAGACGCCGTAAGAGTTGGCGCCCATGCGCTTCAGGCCCTTGGTCGCCTCTGCAACGCGGTTGGGGTGGGCAAAGTCGACGAGCGCATACCGCGGCGGGATGCCGAAGAGCTCGATGTATTTCGCGCGCCAGCGGACGGTGTATTGCTGGATGCCCCACGGGACGAGGCAGCGGAAGAGCAAACCGCGCTGGTCGAGATGCTGCGAGCCGGCGCCGATCTCGGTGAAGAACAGCCCTTCCGTGCCTTGGTCTGGCTGGAGGAGGAGCTGCGAGACGGGGACACCCTCCCACGAGTCGGGTGACGGCATGAGCATCCACTCGTGGGTAACGACGTCGAGCCGGTGTCGACGCGCGGGGATCTCTTGTATGTCAGATATGGCATCCCACTGGCCGGAGTTGCCGCGCGGGTTGAGGACGATTTTGGAGTCGGCAATGCCGTAGAAGTGGACGTTGCCGTGGATCTGGATGATGTCGGCGAGGTGCGGGGTCAGTGTATCCTGTAGGTAGTCACGGGCGGCGCGGGCGTTTGCGACGTCAATCGGGTTCGCGTCGGGCGGGGTGTTAGAGTCGTCATCCCAGTCTGCGGGACTGGTGATGAACTGTGGCATGGCAGCTTTCATCGCCTCGATGGAGATTTGCTTCTGTGTGGCAGGACCGAGCCTGAGACACTCGTCGTAGAATGCGTACAAGAAGCGCGGATCACCGTAGCGAGCACGATGACGGAAGTTCTTAATCTCTTCGGGCGAATAATCTCGACCGAGTGTGACCAGGTTCTGCCTGTTCAGATCGGTCTTGTAGTCGTTCAGGATGTCGTCAACATCCGGTGCGGTCGGCGCGTTCGGGTCAAGGAGCGCGGGCGAATCGGCCGTGTTCTCAACGCCAAGAAACTTGGAGACCCAAGACGAGGCCGTATCCATGAAGGCCATTTATTCACTCCCGCTGTAGTCGAGGATCACGTAGGGTTTCTCTTCCGGTATGTCAGCGCGCAGGACGCGATCCGAGAAGGGGTCGTAGAAGTATTCGCCCGCATGCGGGACGCGGAAGGCGACCTTCGCGTATCCGACGTTCACGACCCACATGGGAACGTGTCCGAGCGCGTAGTCCACGACAGACTGTTCGATGTCGCCGACCATGCACACGTCGCGGCTCATGCGAACAGCCCCGCAACTTGCCGCTTCATGGCAGCCCGGCGCGCCTCAATCGCGGCCGAGACGGTCTGGCCGTCCGGCAAGACCCAGTCCTGAGCGCTCGGCCGAACCTCCCCCCAACGCGTTCGCATTCCTATGCGCCGACGAACGGCGCGGCCCGCACGAGCGGCGCGAACGACGATTGTTGAGGAGCTGTTCGGCGAAACGTTCAGGGAGTCTGCGGCACGGGCCACGCGCCCACCCATGCCGGGGTCGTTCAGTTTCATCATTGCACCCACTCGTCTTGAGAGTCGCCAGGCCCGCGCCCCTCGTCGTCTTCGGGCGCATCGCCTGGGCCGTGACCCTCGTCGTCGTCGCTCCAGTAAACGGCCGGCTCGCCGAACGCGGCTGCGAAGTTGCCGGAGCCGGCGACTTCGAGGTGGTCGAAATATGCGGCGATATACCTAGCGACGTCACAAGCATGATCCGACTCTTTTACGGGGACCTCTTTCAACGTTTTGCCGTCAGGGGCGCTCGGCCATACATAGCCTTCTATCTCATCCAGGAAGCAGGTCGGCTTATGCATGGCGGCGAGGCTCTCGTCGCGGCCAACGCAAGCATCCTCAAGAATGAAGAAGCGGGGCTTGCCGTTTGCGCCAACAACCATGCGCTGCTGAAGATTTTGAATGCCTTCCGATATGGACTTGAAGGCAAGCGTCGTGTTGATGCCGCGGCGCTCGAGAGTCGCACGGCCCTCAGCGTCGTGGTCGGCGACGGTAGCTTCGATCGGATAGTTTTGGTTCAGCGCCGTTATGCGAGAGGCGTGGTCCTCCACGAGCGTCTTGGTCTGGTAAAACTCCCGCTCGAGATACATCGCCCCGTCATCATCAAAACCCCACCGTTGCCACGAGAATGGATTAGAAAATCCGAAGTCGACACCGCAGACCCAATGAACGATCGGAGGCATCTGTGAGCGCTTGATGACATGCACATTTCGGTCGAAGTCTCGATATACAGCTCCCTCGCTGCTAATCCACAGGCCCTCTAAATACCGCGATCTACGAATCCCGGTCAGCGCATTCAGGGCTGCGAGCGACCGCTTGCCCTGCGTTGTGATGTTACCGTCCTCATCGTAGAGGGTAGGGTTGTCTGCATGGTGAGATTCAAGGAGGCGAACGGAGGGTCTAGTTTTAATCCAGTGTTTGGGCGGCCCAGGATTACAATCCCCGAACAATAGGGGCGTCGTCGTGACCGCACCGCGGCCCGTCGTCCTGGTCGATAAAAATTCCCAGTCGCTCAGTGTGAGCTGCTCGGCCTGATTCACGTATCCCCAGTCGAGTTCTGAACTTAGAACCTTCGTTGGGTCATCGAGGCCAGCGACATACGCCCGCGCTCCATTCGGATAGGTATAGAATTCTGCGCGCTCGCCACCGAAGCGAGTGACGCCTCCACGAATGGCAATGATTCTGTCAAAAGTCCGCAAGACCGTGGTCGCCATGTCCTGGCGGACCTTCCTAATAATTGCTGCATGGCTTCTCGGAGTCTCGCGTAGAAGCGAATCAAGCCGGAAGAGGCCGGCAAAAGTTTTGCCTGTTTCGGCTGGACCACTCAAAAGAAATTCAGAGTCGGTAACGCACTGGGCTTCAAGTGCCGCCCCGCGAAACGTCGGAATCTCTACCGGATGCGCTATCTCTTGCTCGCGCTCGAGCTCCATATCGGCAAGCGCCAGCGGAAGCGCCTGAAGAAGCGCGGCGGCCCGAGCTGGCGTCACTCTATGGGCTCCGCATCTATGACGTCGGCGTCGGGCTTCTTCTTATCGGAAGAGGCGCTGGACGGCTCATCGGCGGTTGCTATCGCATCGACGATGCGCGCGGCACGCGCCATGAGTGCCTGCTGTGAGACGCCGCGAGACGCGGCCAAGATGCGCGCGGCGGCGTTGAGATCAACCTCTACGCGACCAGTCGGAATCCCGAAACGGTATGCCGTGACGGTCTTCCAACATTCATAGCGAACTCGGTCATCCTTGCTGGTCAAAAATTCATGCACGAGATTCGGATGCTTCTCGTCAATCGACGTGGCCCAGTCGATCATCTGCATCGTGGCTACACGCTTCTCTTCTCGGGTCTTACGCTTCGGCTGCTTGACCTTTACGAGCACGCCACCGGCCGACTTAACGCTTTCTGCCACGGCAGGAGGGGCTTTCGGCCCCCCAGGGTCTTCCACGAGCACAAGTATATGCCGATTTGGCGTGTGTGTCAACCTGTCACACCTAGCGTCAGAATGTGTGCCGAAATGTCACACTCGGGGGGCGCCGAACCGAGGCAAGGCACAGCCTGCTTTTTCGCTCCACTGTGGCCGTAATTCTGGTAGAATCTGGGCATGAGGAGCCCACGTAAGCCGCCGACACCGGAGCAACGTGAACAGGCGCGAATCGCCCAGGCAGCCCGCCGTGCGGCGTGGACGCCCGAGCAGCTCGAGCACCACCGCGCTGTCGACAGGGCATATGGCGCCGCGCATAAAGAGGAAGCGGTGACTAGGGCAGCCGCATGGGCCGCAGCAAATCCCGGGCGACTGAAGGTCGGGCGTGCGAAACGACGCGCGGCACGAACGCCTGAGCAGATTGAGCGTGACCGCATCCGCGAGAATGCAAATGCGGCGAGGTGGCGTGCGGAAAATCCCGAAAAGGTGAAAGCCTCGAGCGCGAAGAGTGGTGCGGACCCGGTGCAGCGCGAACGCAGGCGGATACGAAGTGCACTCAATTATGCGGCGCATCGAGAAGAGATCCTTGCCGCTAGGTCAGCCCATCGTAAAGCACACCCCGTCGAGGCAAGGATCGCCGACGCAGCCAGCCGCGCCAAGCACCCAGAAAAGAGACGAATACTCAGGGCTGCCTATTACGCCTCTCATCGCGAAGAGGAGATCGCTGAATCGATGAGATGGAACGCGGAGAACCCCGAGAAAGTAAAGGCCATCGCCAAGAAGCATCACGAGGCGCATCGACCCGAGGCGCGAGTGAACCACGCACGGCGTCGTGCTCGCAAGCGCGCCGCGCCCGGGAAGCCATACACTGCTCGCGAGTTCCGCGCCCTTTGCGATGAATCCTCGTGGCAGTGCTCATACTGCGCTCGCGTGCTCGATATCGTCACGGTGGAGGCCGATCACATCGTACCGCTCGCACGCGGCGGCTCGAATGGCATCGAGAATATTGCCGTGTCCTGTAGGCCGTGCAACATCAGCAAGAACGATCGCCCCCTCGGGGTCTTTCTGAAAAGCACTCATCGCACCGCCTTCGGCCCGAACCTCCTCAGTAATATCCAGCCCTCTCAGTAGTTTACCGGATTGCGGCGGTGCCGCCTGCGGTCCCATATTGACCTCAGAAGGGGGTCATATGACCGCTAAATGCAAACCTGGACTCTACCTCAACCGAAAGACCTGGGAGATCATCACCGTAGACGGCAAGAGCCCGGGAGCGAATGTCGACAGTTGCGTGCGAGTGCCGACATTCCTTGCGCTGCTGCTCGCGCCGATCTTAGGCGCTGCGCTGGTCCTCTTCCTCCCATTCGCGGGTATAGCCCTTTTCATCCGTGAGGGTCTGCTGCGAGTCGGGCTAAAAAAGTCTGCCGCCGTGCGGATCTAACCGAAACGGCGGCAGAGGGCGTTCCGGGGAGAGGAGTCCCGGAGTGCCGCTTTTACGAGGTGGCTGCGGCCTGGGTGGTCGTCACGGGAGTATTCGCCGTGACAGCCGCGGCCAGAGCCGAGGCGTTGGAGTTGATCTGCGTGGCGAGCGCGGCGAGGGCAACGGGATCCGTGCCGGCCGCGGTCAGCGCCGCGCTGAGACCGTTGAGGAGCGTGATGGCGCTCTGGTTGACGCTGGTCTCGTTCGTGACGGCGGTCGTGAGGCTCGAGAGATCGGCCATGATGTGTTTCTCCATGTTGGTTAGAAAGTTGACGATGAGGTCGAGTTTACGGTTGACCTCGAACAGTTCGTGCCTCTCCACGAAGGGCATGTTAGAACGGCTTCTTGGGTGGCGCCGGCTTGGGCGGCGGAGACTTCGGTGGCGGGAAGGGCTGCGGCGGCGATTTCGGTAGAGGATCTGGGAAGTTCGGCATCATGTACCTCCATCAGCGAATTGAGCATGGCACGTTCCGATCAAAAACGCAATGTCCCCGTTCGGGTAGTAGACGATCCTTTCTAGCGCCATCGCGAACTCCCGGTGCAGCGCCAGATACTCGGGAGTTGCCGCAAAGAGCTGGCGGCGAGCTGGATTGAACCTGTCGTCCGGGCGCCCGATGCTGCACTTCGCGCAGTCGCCTGGCGCGTAGAACGGGATAAAAACCTGCGGCCCGTTGAAGGCAGGCGCCATCATCAGGTCGTCGTACTGCCCCTCGACCGACACGAAATAGCGCACGATGTCGCGCGCCCCGTACTGCCAGCCGTAGAACTGGGACGTCCGCGGCTCTGTCGGGTACTGAACGAAGTAGAACCGCGCGAAGACCGCGAGGTTGACGAAGATCGCCAGTGCGGCCGCCCTCGGCACGACGCGCTCGAGGCGCAGCCGCGCGCAGGCTCGCGCAACCCGCGCGATGCCGACCGCGATGAGAATGGCCGCGATCGGCGCCCCGATGAAGGAGCGGGCGGTGAACGGCGGCTCGAGCGTGACGGCGCCGGCGAGCGGATAGAGCAGGAGCCACGCGAGAAGGAACTGTGAGCGGGTTCGCGTGAGGGTAAAGATGATGGCGAGGAACCCCACTATCGCGAACGGCAGCGTCACGGGCAGGATCGGAAGCAGACCGTTCCCGAAGTGCCTCGCGATCGGCGTGCCTTCGCCATCCAGGAAGTAGTGCGGCGAGAACTGCACTGCGTAGTTCGACGCGATGCGGAGCGCGGTCTGCGCCGGCGACAGATGCCCCGCCAGCACCGAGACCTGCTCGAACCGGCGCAGGCCCGTACCGTTCAGAATCGAGACGAGGACGGGGATGCAGAACACCGCGAACACGGCTGGCCCCTTCCATGAGAACCGGGCCCGCTTGCGGTATATATACAACGCGCAGACGACGAGCAATGGAATCAGGAGCTTTGCGGGCTGATAGGTATATAGGCACACCCCGGCACAGGCGAACGCCCACGTCAGCCGGCCGCGATAGAACAAGTACGCAGCCAGCGTGAAGAAGAACGCATACGAGTTGCAGTCGAAGCCGGTGCGGTTGTAGTGGATCAGCCAGGGCATGGACGCGGCCGTGAGTGCGGTGAGCAGCCCGAGCCGCCGGCCGCCGAGCCGTCGACCGAACAGGTAGAGGATCCAGACGAGAAGCACCCCGTACACGACCGACGGCAGGCGCACCGCGAGTTCGCTCATCCCGAGCACGGCCACAAACGGGATGGCCGAGTAGACCAGAACGCCACCCTTGTAGTCGCCAAGCGACTCGAAGAACAGGGGCATGAACGCGCCGTGACTGTCGCGACCGGTGTGTATGAGTGTGTATGCGTCCAGTCCAACGCTGGCCTCGTCGCAGAAAAGGCCGGGCGGGTTCGAGGAGAGGTTGTAGAGGCGGAGGGATGCCGCCAGCGTCAGGATCAGGAAAAGTAAGGCTGCCGTGATGCGGGGTCTCATTCGAATAGATCCCCGGTCGTATCCTGCTTGGTTTCGACTGGGCGGAAGTTACAGAGACACGGTAGACCGAGGCGCGGGTGCGAGAACATTGGGCACTCATACTTCGGGTGGTCGGGATGGCTGCACTGAGAGCAGAGCTTTACCGAGTCGTGTTCCTTGCAGACCGAGAGCCAAGCGCCGTCCCTGTCCGGGAAGAGTTCCCAGATGATACTGCTCTTGCCGTGCGTTCCGCAATGCGTGCAATAGGATCTCATCCGAAAAGACCTACGCTGAGAGATTCACTACTCTCCGTGTCGCCAATCTTGGCGCAGGCCCGAAGGCGCCCGGTCGCGGACCCGAGACGAACGTAGGCGGTTGTCATCCTAGTGCGGGCTGAATCCTACGGGTGCGACCGGCGGCGCATCGGGCGCCTTGGCCGGTTCCGCCTCGAGCGGGACACTGCTCAGCGGCAGCACCTCAAGCGGGGCGAGACCGGACGTGTCGGCGGGCGGGGCCGTTGGTTCCGTCTCCTGCGCGAGAGGCGTCGCGATCTCTTTCCCCCTACACCGCGGACAGCCCGCGATCTGCTGCTGCTCTTTCTTGTCGTGCGGATGCGGACCCTTCTTAGTCTTTTTCGACATAATCTGCTCCTTCCGGTTCGGACATTTCCAGTGCCATCAGGCTACGTGCAGCCGCGTGATGGAGGTGCGGTTCGGCGCAGTCTCCCGTCAAAAACAGCGCGAGATGCCGCAGGGCGCGGCTGACATGTTCGCGCTGTGACAGCTTCCGCCACGCGCCCTCGTCGTGGGTCTTGATGCCCTCGGTCATGGTCTGCGCGACCGCGAGCACGGCGTTCCACGGTACGAGGTCCATGCGCTCGCGGACGGGATGCGCGAGGGGCTTCTCTTCTGGATCGCTCTGGGTCTGCCCCTCCGGCAAGTCCCACGGGTCCGGGCGGGCACCGATGCGCTTCTCCGCCTCGTTCAGCGCGCGCGCGGTCTTAATCGCCTCCAGCGTCTTGAGCAGGGCCGCCGCTCCGTGCCTACGCTTCGTGCGGTCGGCGGCGATGGACGCGAGGCGATCAGCCCCGGAGAGACTGTGTTTCGCCTCTGCCTTCGCTTTGCCGAGCTGGGTAAGTACGTTATCCGCCCAGTCCGGTGGCTGTTTCGGTTTGCGTTTCTTCATGGCCTCTCCTCCTGCTTATAGCGCCGCACTTTGAGTGCGAAGCCAAATCTTTTCTGTAATCATCTCCACCCATTTCGCGATGTGTTCGTCCGACTCCGCTCCGACGCTTTGTCTCATCGCAACGGCCACAGCGTAAGCACCGTGGGCGGCCTCGTGCGCGATGGTGGAGGGCCTCAGCCCACGCCAGTAAAAGAACATGTCAGCCACGCACCCGCGTTCCGGCAATCCCGGGGAGTAGACGGTGGCCGCGAGCTCATGCTGGTGCCGCTCGCCGTGACAAGCCTCGAGCGCGCGCCACATATCAGCCTTCGTATCGGCGACTAGAACGCGAACGTACCATGTGCCGGCGAGGTAGATGCGGAAGCGAAGAGGAGAGCGCCTCATAAACTTGCTCATGCCCATTTCCGCCCGTCGTACAGTGTCCCGTTCCAGGAGAACCGCCCGTCGATAATGTGAATCAGGTGCGTAGTGAACCGCCCCTTCCCCTCAATCTCAAAAAACTCCACATAGCAGAAGGCATGCTGCCAGTTCGGCTCCGGGCCGGCATAGGTCTGCTCGCCGACAAGCGAGCCGTGCCCGGTGTTGATCGCGGCGTGGACAATCGGTTCTCGGTTCTCGTCGTACCCAGTTCGATATGCGGTCGATGCCTTGTGCGTGTGCCCGAACAGCGTCGTCTGGTTCACGCGCTGCTGCAAGACGTACTGGCTCGGGCTGACGACGCGGTCGGGGACCAGTGTATCGCCGTGGACGCAGTAGAGCGGGGCCTTGTTGATGCGGAGCCGCGTGCCGTATGGATGTACGATGAATTTGTCCGGGTACTGGAGGATCTGCTTCCAACCTAGAGCTCTCAGCCCGTAGAGCGACGGATTCGCGTCGATCAGTTTCTCGTGGCGCTTCTCGTGATTGCCTGGAATGAAGTGCGCCTGTTTGACGACGGAGCAGACCGCCTCGACGTAGGACCGCGCTGCGTCGATCTCCTCCTGTAGCCGCGCGCCGTACTGGCCGAACATCCGCTGCGCTTCTTTCGGGAATCTCGAGGCGAGCCAGAAGTCGAGAAGGTCGCCCAAGTTCACCCACAGGTCCGGTTTCATGTCGCGTACGAAGGCGAGTTTCGCGGCGTGTACGACCGGATCGGCGACGGGGAAGTGATTGTCGCTGTCCACAAACATCCCGCGTGCCGGCCAGAATGGGACCGTGTTCTGGCTTTCGGGCGGCCGGTCCTTCGGGCGGAGATTCGCAGGGATCTTGAGCGGCTCGTCTGCGTGCTCGGCCTCGATCGCGGCAGACGGCATCTCGGCGGGGCGCTGCCAGCCCTCGGTAGTCTCGTCATGGTCCGGCGACGCGGGGGGCGCCGGTGGGATCGTGGGCGCGTCCCACCCAGGCAGACTGCCGCTGTTCACGGCTCCGTGAACAGGCACTGAATCGTGAACAGGCGGCAACGCCCGGCTCGCGGCCGTCGCGCTCTTCGACCGCAGCACATACCCGCATTTCGGCCCGCACGTCTTGGTCGCATTGGACCGTGAGCGCACGTCAGCCCCACACACAACGCAGGCGCCGCGGTAGAGCGGCTCAGCCACCTAGACGAACTCTCATTGGATTACGTCCTTGTTTTCTTCAAGCCCATACGATTCCAGAATCTCCATGACCTGTCGCGTCCAGTCCGTATCGGCCGCGGGCTTGTTCGCGTCGGGGATCTCCTCTGCGCGGGGGCCGACGATCACGCCCACGAGCAGCCACGGCCCGCCGGGATGTTCTGAACCAGGAGGCGGAGCGAAGCCTTCCTGAAAATCTGAGAATGAGATTATGCGAACGATCGTGCCGGGCAGATCCGCCTCGAGATCCTCTCTGGCCCTAACGAACCGCATCGCCTCGTTGTCTGTGCTGAGGGTTACAGCCAAGCAGATGTGGTCTGTCGGGTATCGGGTCGGTTCCCCCACGGGCAGGATCATACGCTATTCCCGCCGAGCCGAACAAGTGCGTTCTCTAGGTCGCGGATCAAGAGGCGAATCTCCTCTGGGCCGCCGATAACCCATTCCTCGCACGAGTGTGGTAGGAACGCGCCGTCGAACAGCGTCTTGTAGTCTCCACGCGCGTCCGACGGGTGATCGTGAGACCAGTCCTCACAGCAACCATCCTCGTCCACAACGCAGCCAGCAGGAGTGACACCGAGAAGATCGGACGTGTACATTTTCAGATACCTCCACCACCCGCGCGCCTAGCCCGGATCGCCGCGATAGCCGCAATACCATTTCTCGCCGCGCTGCGCCTTGCACCTTCGCATGGATAGTGAGATGGAATCGCGATCGCGCCGCAATACCCGCACACGCGATACCGCTTCTTTGCTGCCACAGACTTCGCGCGTCGTTGGCCAGGCGTTTTCATAAAACAGGCACGACAGAGTGCCCAGCAGACCCGCTCATTTGCAGACGCGATCCACGGATAGCGCATGCCACAATCGCGACAGGTGAACCCGGACGGGTCGCGCTCGCGGGCGTTCATGTCATCATCCGCTCAGCCCCGCCGCGATAGACAGATCCTCGTCGTAGACCGACAGGTGTGCGAGCAGCCCCCGGCGAGCTCGCAGCAGGATGCGGGGGAACCACGGAACGGCCCCGGCGCATTCGGCGCACTCGCTGCCGCCGTCGGGTTCGATGTGGTCGGGCCCGAAGACGGCGACTGGCAGAACCTGGCGGCATGTCGCGCACCGCTTCTTTTCGCACTCGCTGCGTTCGCGTGCGACACCGATCTGGTAGCCGCGCTGGATGCGCAGCGCGCGCTTGCGACGCTTCTCCTCGACGGGCTGGTTCCAGTAGTCTATGCTTCGGCACCGCTTGCAGTCGTAGGAATGACCGTCCTTGTGGTGGACATTGCGATGGAAGTCGTCGAGCGGCTTGAGGCGGTGACAGGAAGAGCAGCGCTTCACGGCTTCACCTCCAGCGCGGCGGCGGCTTTCCGTCGTTCATGTTGCAGCGTTGACTTTCGCTCACGCGCCTCTCTGCTTAGGGGACGGTTCCTGTCCTGACAGCGTTTGCAAGCGCGACGACCGCGACTGATGCGCGTGTTCGCTTCGGTGAACTCATGCCCCTGCGCGCAATGCGTCTTTTCTTGACCAGCCATCCTCTTCTTGTTCGAGGCGTCCCGCATGTTGTCAGCGTTCGTGCCAAGGAAAAGGTGAGCGGGATTCACACACGCAGGGTTATCGCAGTGATGGCAGACGAACATCCCAACGGGGACGGGTCCGCGATACATCTCCCAGGCGACATGCGTTGCGAGCGTCGTGCGGCACCGAACACTCATCTGGCCACGTCCCCTGACGTTCGACCCGGTCCAATTCCAACACCCGGCGCTCGTGGTGACGTGCGACCAGAAACGAGGCGCGACCAGCTGCGGTCTACCGCTCATTTCGCCCTCAGCGTTTCAAGTTCTCGTTCGAGAGTCTCGACGCGGGCCTCGGCGGCGTCGCGCTCGCCACGGACTACGCACAGATCACACTTCATCCCATTGATGCCACACTCGTGGACGCGAACACGGTCGCCGTAATGTCCCGTCACGGCAACTCGTTCGCGGTAAACCTTCAGCCGCTCCTCCTCGGCCTTCCTGAGCTTCGCCTCGGCGGCGTCGCGTGCGTTCGCGTTGGCCTCGACTTCTTCAGCGCACTCGCTCCGCACGCTTACAAGTTCACATCGGAGCGCATCTATGCGCGTGAACGCACTATCGAGTCCCGAGCGGAAGCCGTCCCGTTCCTCTTCGGCCTTCTTCGTCGCGGCGCGCAGGGCGGCAATCTCGGCGACTTGCTCGCCGATCACCTTCCCGTTCAAGGTGTCCCAAAACTTCCCTGCCTCGCTCTCTCGTGCGCGTCGCGCCTCGGCGAGAAGCGCGTCGAGCACCAGCGAAATCTCACCCGGGTCCGACCACTCGCCGTATCGGACATTCCACACTCGTAGCCGCTCGAACTCCGCGTCGTCCATGCGCTCGGCGGACGCGGGGACGGGGGTGATGGGCGGAGCGTGAACGAACTCGTGACTGACCGCGCCCCGATGGCGATCACCGCGAAGGGGTTGTTTGCATCTCGCGCATTGCTCCTCCTCCGCCTCGGGCTTCGGGGCGGGAACGAAGGCGTGAACCATGTCGTCGGTGTACATGTGCGCGTGTCCACACGTCGCGCACCGCTCGGCGGGCGAAGGGGCGGGCTTGCATGAGCACTTGCCTTCGTGCTCGCCAAGTCTCACTCCAGCAGGATCGCTGGCATCGCAAGATGGCGGATGTTCCTGCATGCTTTCCTCCCCGCTCGACGGCGGCGTAAAAACGGGGAGCGCGCAATCACACGCCCCGAACGGGGCACCGCATGGCTCACCGTTCTCACCGATCCTGTTCGCGCACCGTTCCGGCGGCGCGGGGGCGGGCTTGCTCTCGACCTCCTCCTCGGCCTTCTTTAGCTTCGCCTCGGCGGCGAGACGTTCGTCGTCCCGTTGGGATACCACGATGTGAAAGCGGTTCTCGTAGCGCGTGGCGTTGTCCTCTGCCTTCCCGAGCGCGGCGCGGAGCGCGGCGTCGTGGGCGAGGAGAACGTTATTCCACGTTAGGATCTGTCTCATTTGCGCGGAGGTCGTCTCGTCGTAGACGAGATGTCCGGTAGAGCAGTCGAGGACACGCTCGAACTCCTCCCGCGTCAGCGTCTCGCTCGCCGCCTCGGGCCTCACGCAATCGTTCGTGTGTAATCCGCGCCGTGCTCCACAGTATCCGCACGTCTCTTTCGCCTTCGCGGGATCGCTCGCCGCCTCGGGCAACGGGATTGGAGCGGAGTCGCTCATGGCTTTCCTCCCCTACTCAACCCCTCCTCCAGCATTCCAACCGTGATCCACTCGCGGACGATCTCGGCGATGCGAGCCGCGGCCGCGCCGTAGGCCGCGGCGACGGCGTAGGCTGCGGCGGCGGCGGCGGCGTAGGCCGCGTCGGCGGCGGCGGCGGCGGCGGCGTAGGCCGCGTCGGCGGCGGCGGCGGCGGCGGCGTAGGCCGCGTCGGCG
>QGNH01000492.1_pt3 | contig 64163 bp, 88 predicted proteins | sample 1735481 | NCBI WGS metagenome assembly QGNH01 (sample SAMN09239004, study PRJNA386568) | Viral metagenome, whole genome shotgun sequencing project.
GTATTGGATTTTGTTAATTGTCTATTATATTCAACTGCACACTTTTTGCACCCATATCCATATAAATGACTATTTGGGGTTTGTTCAAAATCTCCATGAGTAGGACATATTATTATAACTTTTTTTATAGCTCCTATATAATTAACATTCGAATAATTGTATTTATTACTGTGGATTTTTTTGGCTTTTTCAACGAATTCTTTGGTATTAGATATTCTTCGGTTACTATAACACTTTTTACATCCTCTTCCCCTTAAATGTTCATGTGGTAACATAGTAAATTTGCCATGATTTGGGCATAATACATTTATTTTATTATGAGAATGAATAAAAGTTGTATTGGAATAATCATATTTATCTCCGTGAATATTCTTNNTTATCCATACCATATAAATATAAAGTGAAAGAATAAAACGTGAAATAAATTTAATTATATTTTTGGTTTATAAATTTCTTCAAAATAATCTTTTGATGGTTGTTCGTGAACCCATCCCTCCAACGGAAAATGTCTTCGTGTAATATTTTCCATTCCATTCTTTTCACAAGCAACCGATGTAGGAGTTTGGTCACTATTATGTGGTTCCCAATTTACTGAATAGAAAAATCCTTTTGGGGCAAATAGTTGTTTCATTTTCTCAATATACCTTGATTGGGCATCTTGAGGAATCTCTGGAAATGAGTTGTGGTTTAATGCCACATCAATTAGACCTTCTATTTCGTCTATTGAATCAGGCGCATAAATACGCAAATTGGCAGTCTCATTTGGAGTTTCGCCGTGGAACCACACCTTGTCTTCTCCAACCATTGTAGCATAAATGTATGATTGAATTACTGAAATGATGGGAAGGTCAATAATATTGTATTTTATGTCAGGATATTTTTGTGTAAACAAATATGGAAAATACCCCGTTCCGGCTCCAATTTCCAAAACGCGGTTTGGGTCATATTCAAAGTTCTTTGTCAGACAATGAAAAATGTAATAACAAACTGCAAATCTCAATGGAATATCTCTATTTCCAACTTTAATGGTAGGTCTGTAAGGAAATTCCGGTATATCTAATCTTAATCCGACAATTTTTTCCAATTCTTCAACGGTTTTTTCGATGGATTCGTTATAAAATTTAAGTTCCGATGCCATGGTGTCTATACACATATTGAAACAACTTTCATATGGCGACAGTTTCCAACTATTCTGTTGGTTATAATCCAACCCCCACAAGTCATCAATGTAAAGAGTATCTAATTTATTACGTAAACCGCCTATATCTTCTTTGTCAATTAATTCACGAAGATGACTGTAAGTGCCAATCCAGATAGGAAGACAAGATACTTCTGTATGCGTCTTATAGTAATCTATTAGACGATGTATGAATCGGTTTGATGGAGAATAATCAGTCATAAATTACAGGTTGTGGAAACATAACAATGAATTTACCATTGTAAATGGGCTTCAATGATATTCTGATATAATCAGCGAAATTGTGTGCCAAAATCAGGACATAATCAGGCGGATTATTAATAAGATGTTGCCTATTAACAATCTGAATCCCTGTGCCTGGCATAAATTTGTTTTGTTTTGTATCAGTATCATCCACAATGTAATCTATAATTTCATGATTGATTTCGGCGGCATTTAAGAACGTGCAACCTTTTGCCGCAGCACCAAATCCGGCAATTTTTTTACCAGACTGTTTTAGGTCTGTCAAAAACTTTTTACTATTAACAACGTGAGATTTCATACTTTCTCCCCACGTCTTATAAAAATTATCATCAAATTTCTTTTCTTCCTCAAGAACTTTTGCCACACTTTCCGGCATAACTCTTACTTCACCATTTCTTTTTTGACTAATGATACGGAGACTTCCGCCGTGAATTTTATGTTCTGATACATCAAGTATTCTCAATCCTCTATCATTGAATAGTTTGAATAGAGGGGTCAAGAGATAGTAATAGATGTGTTCATGGTAAACTTGGTCATATTGATTAGTTTCCAAATCTTTTCTCCAATACGGAAATTCGAGACACCATATACCACCTTCTTTCAATGCGTGATAAACACCACTAACAAAATTGGCTATTGGTTGTGTATGTTGAAAAACATTGGTAGAAGTAATTACTTTAACACTTCCCTCAAATGATTGTCCAACATATGAATCCCACATATTAGTAAGAGTCACAATGTTTTTACTTCTTGAAATTTTGCCGAGATTTTCTGATGGGTCAACATTAACTACTTTTAAATCTTTGTCACGTCCGGCGGTATCTCTGAATGTTGACAACAATGTTCCATCATTACCCCCAATATCAATAAAGATATCTTTGTTGTTTACTTGGACAAATTTTGAAATGTAATTATACATTTCTCGACAATGTTCGATATATGGTTGACTTGTTCCTGATTTATAAACATAGTGCGAAAACAAAATGTCTGGGTCAACGGCAACCGATAACATTGAAAGTCTGCTTTCAGGATAATAATTGACTACAAGAGGGTATTTTGGACAATTTAATGATTCTTCCTTTGTATCATTCAGATTGTTTACCAAAGGCATAGGCCCAAAATCCAAATATGTGAATTTTTCATCTGATAATGTTACAGGACACTCAAATAATTCTTTGTAGTCTTTATTCATATTTTACTTTTTGTAAACAAACATTACGTCATCGTATCGGCCCTTTAATTTACGGTTATCAATGACTTCTGCTGTTGGGTCTAATGCCCTCAATAAATGGCCTTCTTTGTCTAAGTCTTGAACGTCTTCAATTACATACACTCCACCTTTTTTCAATTTTGGAAAGTAAATTGGAAATCTCAATACCTGATGGTCAACTTCATGACTAGCATCATCAATAATAATATCAAATTCTAAATTTGAAAAATATTTGTTAACAATGTTTGGGTCGTTGCCGTCGTGAATGATAGGATTGACTTCTTCTGTGAATTGTAAAACATTTCTGATATCAACACCATAGATGGTAGCTTTGTCAAAATAAGCTCTCCATAATGCCAGACTGTATCCAAAATCAATACCTACTTCTAATAGGTTTATCGGTTGATTACGATAGGGTTTGAACAATTCGGCATAACTATCAACATAGGCATGAGTTGTGCCTTTATCTGTATTCCATCCAGCCGTTAGAACATCTTGATAAATTTCCTGAAAGGTTTTATCATTGTTGTTTAAGTCTCGTATTTTTGGTTTATACGCCGCTTGTTTTATTACCCATTCACTCATGATACTTTGTGTCCAAGATTATCATCAACACTGAATTGTTGGTTATATCTCTCGTTAGTTTTAATTTGTGTTTCGATTGTTTTATCGTGATATAGGGCCAAATCTTCATTGGCTGGTAAGAAGGAATATTGAGAATGGCCGACGATTTTCTCATGTAGCTTTCTATCCCATTTTATTCTATTCACGTCTCTTTTAAATATCCTGGATTGATAATCCGGAAAATTTACCACAGAGGATTTAACTGTTTTATTTTCACAAGGTCTGAAAAATTCCATTTCTGTAAGTTTCCATCCCCACCGATTTGCGTGGTCTTGTGTGACTCCACGGAAATCATTGATTCGCGGAACATATATGAGTTCCATCGTTTTATTAGTTTCAATAATTTCTCTAATATTAAAAATTAGTGTTTCTGATGGAAGTTCGTCGCCATCTATTTGCATAATCCAGTCGCCCGTGCATTTTTCAATTCCATAATTTTTGTGGGAACCATAATCATTATTAAGAGAATGTTGATAGACGACTATTCCTTGACCCGGAGAATGTGTTTCCTTTAGGATGCGTTTTGTTTTTTCATTGTCTGAAAAATCGTCCAATATAACGATTGTATCACTATCGTTGTATCTGATAGATATTAGTCTATCTAAAAGTCGGAATAAGGTATCCGTCTCATTTTTTACAGTAATTAAATATGATATTCTCATAAATTTAAATTGTTGGATATACATCTATAATATCTCTCAAAAATATATCTGCCGTATTTTTATCTATAATTTTAAAACTAGACCCCGACCCAGGACTTTCCAGAACATATCTTTCATCAATACAATTATAATGTAAAATAACGTGGTCGTTAATTTTATCATGTCGTGTATTGATATTAATTATTATATCACCGACATCTTTTAAATTATCTACTGAATATGACATTTTAGTGTTCCTTTTCTTTCCAATAGAGATAAAACTAATTTATTTTGATGGTGTTATTGTGGTTTCGATTATAGGCCCAGTATCAACGGTCTTTGTTATCTTTTTTAGACGCGGCAACACGAGCTTCTGTTCCGTCGCAAACTTTGGAACATTAGTATCTAAAAATTCCCAAAACTTTTTATCCATCGCTTGAGTTGAAAAATTAATTTCGTTTTGTTTACGTAATTCTTCTGCTTTTTCGAGATATGGTCGGTAAAAATGAAAACAGTTTTTCATTGATTCAGATGCTTTTTGGTAGTTAACATTAAACCAGGAACTTTTATCTATTAACCATTCGTTAACACATTCAGGTGGCAAAGATTTTACTTCTCCATCAAGTAACTTACAATATCTTGAGTCGAGAAAATCTAAGTGTCCACTCCAGCTCGGCGCTAATACAGGTTTACCACTTAATGATGACAGAAGTAATGGCATACCAAATCCTTCACCGCGGGTGAATGAGACATGAGCTTTAATCTTTGGATGATTATACAAAGCATTCATTTCAGATTCCGTTAATTCGCCATATAGAAGATAAACATTTGGTAGGTCGGTTGTTCCTTTTTCTTTTTGAACAATTTCTCTTACAGTTTTTAAACGATTAACCATGTCATGTTTATCCATATTACAGATAGCGGCGCCACTTGTTTTGATAATCAATGCTGGTTTTGGTTTTACTCCCATATTTGAAAACGTTGTCAAAAATGTCTTTATAAGTCCGCCAATATCCTTACGGTCATGGAATAATCCTCCACCCGTCCACTGACCAACGAACAAGAAATTGAAGTCTTCTTTGACATTTTCCAATTCAAGCTCCACTTTTGGTTCAAATGATTTTCCTGTTCCATAGATTGAAGTATCGGCTCCCCAAAACAACGTTTCCATTGGTTTAAGAGACTTCAATTCTTGTCCAGGAATAACTTGCTTCGTTTGTTCATCCATTTTGGCATAAGATGCTTCTTGAAAGACTTTCTTAGCATGATTAGATGTAACAAGATTGGCGTTCATTCGATTCAATCCTTCAATCCAATCTGGTCGAGCAATGGTCGTTTCAATACCGGCAGTAAATCCAATATTGTATTTTGCTGGAGCCTGAAACTCATTTGGAATGCTACATTGAATAAACAATTCTGGTTGTTTATTTACTGGTTGACGAATAACTCGTTTGAACAGTTCTTGTTCAACAGGGTCAGTGATGTCTTCCGCCAAATATTTTCGGCTACATCCACCCCATCTTGTAGGGACAAGTAATAAATCATACTTGTCGTATCGAAGAAGACTCTTGGCTAAAGCCAAACCTAAATCTCCATAACCACTACGAGTCCACATAGGACTCTGAAATATACACATTGGTTTACTCATAATTTATGATATCAATTTTTCTCTTTCACGGACAATAGTTTCATATTTTTGTGGTGCCGGAATTTCCGCTCCTGCTTCTCTCCACTTTTGAACGAGGGTATTAGCCTCTTTCGGTGATTCTACTTTTTTTTTATTATCGGTGCTACCAAATCCACCTTGACCACGTTCCGTGGTATTTAATTCACCAACAACCGTCACATCGACGTTGTTATAAAACTCAAATATAATTTGAGCGATTGCCGTCTCTTTTCCATCTTTCACGACAGGAATGGCAACATCTTCGTTACTAAGATTTATAAGAACTACCCCGACTTCGTTTCTATAATCTTCGTCAATGACTCCTGCCATAACATCAAGACCTTGTTTGAAAGCCAAACCACTTCGCGGAGCAATACGACCATACATTCCACTTGGAATTGACATAGCCAAACCTGTCTTGAACAATTTACGTTCAAGTGGTTTTAGTGTGTATTTCTCGGTTGAGTAGAGGTCATAACCTGCGGATTGAGGACTTCCCTTCGTCGGAACGACGGCCAAATCATTGAGTTTTTTTATTTGTAGTGTAGCACTCATATGTAACTATTATACCTAATGTAACTAATTTTTCAAGTTATTATATCCAATTCTTTCTCTGTTATTATTCTGAATTGATATCCATTTTTATTACAAAATTTTATAGCAGATTGATGTTTTAATAAATTGTTATCCATTTTAGAGTTTACTAAATTTTTTGGTTTTACTTCTTCTATTATTTTATCATCCACTAAAAAGTCCGGAACATAATTTCTTTTTCTTCCATTATTATCTATATACGGAATTCTAATACCGTGATTTTTTGTCCATCTTACTTTCATACCATCCAATTGTTTCATTCGTTTTTCTTCATATGAAGAACCGAACCATTCTTTATTGCCGGCTTTTGTTTTATACCATCCTTGTTTATAGAAATTTCGTTTCGGATTTATTTCTCCTGATGCAATCTTTCTTGCCAAAGTTTTAGATGCTTTTGGGTTTGGTTTTCCTGTTTTGTAAATATAATGACATTTTTGACCACAAAAATTATGTGTTTTTTTATTGTGTATTTTGGTATAAAATTGTTTGCCACATTGAATGCACGTTTTATTAATTCCCGTTTTCTTTTGTTGCGACCGACCTATACTACTACATTCTTTAGAACAATATTTGTGTGATAATACTTGTTTTTTAAATTTTTGATTTGATACAAAATTATTTCCACAAATAACACATATTTTATTTCTATATTTATTTAATGTTTCTTTTGATTTGTAAGAACATTTTTTAGAACAATATTTTGCCCATCCCATTTTTATCACGGATTCATTCTTAAAAAATTCTTTATTACAAATTTGGCAATTACATTTTATCTTTGGTTTGGTTTTCATTGATATACTCTGTTATGATTTTCTCCAATAACCACCGTATCTTTAAACCATTTTTGTCGCAATATTCCTTTAGAGATTTATAAATCTCGTCTGGAATATTAACGGTTCTACGTTTTTTGTTCATAACAATAAATATAATGAAAAATTCAAAAACACTCAAAAATGTTCAATTATCTTTAACATGAATATAAGAACTCATCAATTTAATAGTGACTTCTTTATCCAATAGTTTTGAAACTTCTTCATCTTTTTCCATAATCATGTGAAAAATCATTCCGATGCCTTTTTGTTCCGCATACGATTTTACTTTCTTTCACATTACTTCCTCCAATTGTTTCTTAATTTTTTCCTGGTCAATCATAGGAATTTCAAATCCCATGCCTCCTGGCATTAAATTACCAACATAATCTTTCTCGGTAAAGATGCCAAATGTCTTGACGGGTTTGAAATTCTTCAATGTATAATCCATACACTTGACGAACTGCATACACATATTTTTACTATTAATACCACCCTCATTCAAAGCCCATTGACGGCCCTTCATACCAAAGAGTTCACGTTTATCGGCACCAGCAAGATACCAATACATCATGCCTTCGGCTGCGTCTTGCCAACGAGACATATCATCAAAGATGTATGGAGTTGGAATAGAACCCTGAACACATTGAGAGGTAGGATACACAGGATATGCCCACACACCATGCTTCTTGTATTTGCCTACATTGTTAGAACCAAAATGTAAATCAAATACGATTGGTGAACCATCATCCTTGACTTGTCCAGTTTGGTCTTGAAGACCGCCTGTGACTGCCACGATGATTGGAGTTCCAGCCATCAACGATTCTGCGGTTGATAATCCGAATCCTTCATTAGATGAAAGATTGATTGTAACGTCGGCAATGTTATACATTACATTCATGTCTTCCGGTGTATATTTTGCCGTAGAAAATACGACATCATATTCAGGACAGAATGCTTCCTTGACTGCGGCCAAGTCTGTGCCTGCGTCTTGACGAACTTCGGTGTGAAGAACCATGACACACTTTGCTGCCTGTTCTTTTGGAAGATTGTCGCAAAATGCCTTGAAAGCCAGCATGATGTTACTCGTTCTCTTTCTCTGAACGTTTCTTGAATTGTAAAAGATTACAAATTCATACTCTTTACCACCAAAGATTTCCTTACGTCGTCTCTTCAAAATTGAGTCGTCTGATGGAATTGGATGAAATACTTCATTATTGATTCCGTGTGGAACGTAGTGTAATACAGTCTTGTCGGTTGTGTTCTCTGAATCGACTGTGGCTACTTTATCTTCACCACCCAACACCCACTTATTGATGTTGTATGTTTGTTTGCTGATTGACATCAACAAATCACATGATTCATAATATGGTCGGTTATACATTGGATACGGAACGTCATCCCAAATATTTAGATAAGTCAAAGGAATCTTTGAACGAATTTGTCTTTCGATAGCATACAACCATCCCCAGAATCTAGGGTCGGTGAAGTGCATAATAGCCGACGGTTTTTCTCTCTCAATAATATTGAAAAGAAGCTCTTCATTACCATACCCATCGACAGGATACAACGTAACTTTGGCATCTTTGACGCCGGTAAGTTGTGCAGAAGCTGCATCCATGTTGATTACCTTACCCTTATCAGGATGTTGAATAGCACCGGCAATCTGAACCCAGTCATAACTTCCAACAGTTCCAAGAACGAGTTCTCTCGACATGGTTGCCACGCCAGAGTGCATTCTTAAATCGTCTGACAATAATAGAATTTTTGGTTTTGACATAACAGATTATAAAGCTTAGGAACCGAATGAGCCGGTGGTGCTTAGGACAGGAATAACGAAGTTATTCACCAATGAACGAAATGGAGTATCATCTACATAAAGATGAACGCATTTGTCCACGAACGTTTGGAGGGTGAGACTGTTCTGAATCCCTAGAATCTTAAAAGAATCATAGAGGTCTTTTTCAATCTTTACCGTAGTTGCTATTTTTGTTTTCATATACAATATGTGATTACATTAACACATTAGTATGGTTTAATGTATATGAATAAATACCTACATAAAAATTACGCAATAAGAAATAATTATTTTAATTTTATTGATTTAATATTACTTGATTTTCCATCATATATAATTTCAACAAATATACATTTTAAATGATTTATAATCTTTTCTTGCCTGATGATATCTTTTGATTTTAATCGCCCGTCACAATAATAATGAAAAGGTTCATAACATTCTATTACAATGTTATTTTCTTTATCGTATCCATCTAACCACACGACCAAATCTTTAACGAATATTTCTCCGCCATTTAAGGCGTGTTGAAAATTGTATCCGTTCTTTTGTCCATATTCATCTATAATCTTACACGCATTTGGATTAAATGATGGAATATTTGGAAAGTTGATGTTATTTTTTCTAACATTTTCTTTGCACGCACAAGATTTACACAATCTATGTTTATTTTTATTAATATACCAAATTGATGTATGTTTTGTTATTTTATTACATTTTGGGCAATTTTTTTCGAATTTTTTATCTTTTATTGTCTTTCCATGAATTCTATTATGTAATACCCCATACTTTATTAATTCTTTTTGATTAGGATAATTATTTTTTGCTATACAAGATTTACATAATCTATTATTTAGTATTGTTCTATAATATTTTCTTGGTTTATTACATTGAGGACACGTTATGATTATTTTTTCTTTATCGGCCGAAGATAAATGCCCCTTTTTATTGTGCCATTGTTTATTGGAACATGATAAACACACGGAATTATTTAAAATACATTTCTTGAAATACTTTTCAGAGGAAACTATAATTTCTTTATTACAAGTTGGACACTTCCTCTTCCACTTCTTTTCGTTTCCAGTATCTTCGCATGGATTTTCTGTTACATTCTTCTTTGTGTCGCTGGTAATATCGTTTAGAACGATTATTTGACTGTTCGGCAAGTTCTTCTTTTGTTCTGTGGAGTTTTTTTCTTCCCATAAAATTGATGTGACATTATCCATACCATATAAATATAGAGTGAAAGAATAAAACGTGAAATTAATCTAATTCTTCTTTTGGAATGTCACTCTTTGCATCACAATTAACTCCCTTATGTGGACAATAACGGCAGTGTTTCTTCGCTTTCCCTGGATTTTTTAAATAAACTTTTTCATCTGTAATGAATGTCCCATTTTCAGTAAAACATTCGGTTACAAATTCGGAAAAATGATTTAAAGATTTTGCAATAGATTTTTGGTCATTTTTTGGAATAAAAGTTTGAATTCTACTTTGTGGAAAAGCATAATTCTCCCAGAGTTTCCTTCGAAGAATAAAAAATTCCACATCAATCATATCAATGTTAACTTCGTATTTTCTACTAAAAAATGCTTTGTATAAAAGAACCTGATAATATTTTTCAGGATTTTCAGTTTGATACCTATTCCAACCACTCGTTGAAGTCTTGATATCAATGATTCTGTATCGTCCTGTTGCCTTATCTTTTAACACCAAGTCAATGTAACAAACGAACTCAATATTCTGTTTGATAGGCATGATGATTTCATCTTCAACGCCAATGAACTCGTATTTTCCTGATGGGAAATGTTTGATACGATTTGTCATATTGGTAAACGACGTAATGATATTGGCAGCATCCTCAATGTATTCTTTACGGACTTCGGGAGTGATTTCAATTGGTTTGGCTTTCTTTTCTCCGCCGGAAAGTTCTCTATCAAATGCCGCTAAGAAAATGGCATTCAAATCGTGACAGTCGGCTTCTTTCGCAGATTTTTTATATAAAGTTTCAATGTAAAGTTGAATAGCTTCGTGCATAGCTGTCCCGAAACAGGTGCTAACACTATCTTCAAATGTTTTTAATCCTTTGACATTATCTAACCACCAACGATGTCTGCAACGAAACCAATTTGCAAATTGTGAGTAAGAGACTCTTTTTTTATCTCCCTTTGGTGTTTTTTTAGATAGTGACATATAAAAATATTACCATAAAAAGAATGTGAATTCAATTTATTTTAATGTTTTTTTACATTTATTTCGATTGCTTTTTTTTAATCTTTTTTTATAAATTTCATTTAAATTTTTTGGAAACGAGAATTTTAAATCGCATTTTCCAAAACATATCCAACCATTAGCTGAATATCTTGTTCCTTTATATATTCCACCAATTTCTTTATTTTTAAAATGAAATTTATGACAAAATTTATTTATTGGAATTATAAATTTTCCGTGTTGCTCGTGATAAAATGCAAATAATGGTCGATTAGAATTTATTCGAGTTTTATAAATTTCGTCTATATTATTCAAACACTTAAATTTTTTATTAAATTTTTCTATAAATATCCATTTTTTATGTTGATTTAATTCGTTTCTACATAACTTATTTACTGCAGTATAAATCAAATTAAATTTATTACATAAAGTTTTTTGGTCTTCTATAATATACCCATAAGCCGGATGATAAAAAACATATTTTCCAGAATATGATGGATGATTTTTTCCTGAAAATGCGTCAGATATTTTTTCTTTTGCTTTTTTTGTATGTTTATATCCGAGAGTAGAGTTGGCAAATTTATTTATATTATACTCTGGATTTAAAGTATCTATATAATATTGTTCTCTATTTATACATTTATCTATATCACACATTTCAAGAATAGAAAATTCAAAATTGTTTTCTCCATATTTATTCCAAGAATTTTGTAAATGTTGATTACAATGTTTATTGTGTCTTAGATGACATCTATGTGTTATACATCTATATTTTAATGCTCCTGTAGTTGAACCGATGTAACATTTATTATTTATGAGATTTCGTATTTTATATACTCCACATTTTATTTTATTATCAATTAAAATTTTCATACAATAATAAATATAGCTGTAAATCTTTAAAATACCACAAATATCTACATTCAAAATCATAATCAATTTAACATTTTTGTCAAATATTTATATAGATGAAATATAAATCTATATTTGTTAGCGATATTCACCTTGGAATGAAGTACTCAAGAGTTAAAGAATTATTGGAATTCTTAAAAGAGAATGAATGTGATACTTTATATCTGGTAGGAGATATTATAGATGGTTGGGCATTAAGTCGTAAATGGTATTGGAACGCAGACTATAATTTGTTAATTCAGAAGTTGTTGAGAAAATCACGACATGGAACTAGGATTGTATATCTGACGGGTAACCACGATGATTTCTTGAGAAGATTTGGAAGTTATTTGAACATGGGCAATATTGAAGTAGTTAACGATATAATTCATACTTCGCCTAATGGAAAAAAATACTTGGTGATACATGGCGATGTATTCGATGGTATTTTATCATCTATGAAGATAGTGAGCCATGTGGGTAGTTGGTTGTATGATATTTTATTATCCATGGATTCGGCTTTTAATAAAATTCGTGGTTGGTTTGGAATGGAGTATTGGTCTTTGTCACACCACATAAAAGTCAATACAAAAGAAGCTGTTAAGTTTTGTTTTAAATTTGAGAATGCCTTGGTGGAAGCGGCTAGGGGCGAAGGTGTTGACGGTGTTATATGCGGTCACATACATTATCCTTGTCAAAAGGTGATAAAAGGTATAGAATATCATAATACGGGTTGTTGGATTGAACTAGCAACTGCTTTGGTAGAACATGAAGGCGGAAAATTAGAATTGATTGATTTGGATAAAAAAATATGAAAAAATGGATACGAGTATTGTTGATAAACATGGCATTAGGAATGATACAGCCTGAATTTTCGGCTGGTGCAGATTTATATACAAATGGAGTGTATTGTGAACAAGGAAGAACTATCGAAATTGATAAGACTGTTCACGAAATTATACCAATTGATAAACCTGAAATATTGTATTTTTCAAATGACTTAATTGTTATAGTAAATACAAATTCGGATTTCATGGTGAATAGTTTCATTCAGAATATACTGAATACAAATTCTACTCCTGAAAAGTTGAAATCTCCAACACATAATTTTGTTGCCACGTTGAATAAAGGTACAATGATAGTGACTTATAACGGTGGCGACGAAAATTCATCTTGTACAATTTCAACCCCATTTACAGACCACGAATTATCCAAAGGGACATTCTATTTTCAAGTGTCTTATAATAAGGTAGTCGTTTTGACTATTGACGGGGTTTTAAAATCTTCAAGTGGAAATAGTCGTGGTACTACAACTACACCAACTGGCTATGCTGCCATTGCGATTCAAAATGACAGTAATGGTATTTTAGATTCCAAGGTATCTTTTTATACTGACAAAGTAAAACAATCGGTAATAGATAAACTGACGTTGGAATCCTATGATGTTACGAATTTAAAGAATTCCGTGATGTTTATAAGAATTGATGGCAAAACCACTGGTGTTGTTATAAATTGACTTCTTTTCTCTTATGGATATACTTTGGTAAATGAGAATTAGCCAAGTAGAATTGTTAACAGAACAAGAACTGTCGTTGTTGTTATATGTGGTAAATATTTTAGAACCACTTCAATCCCCAAAAATTGAATTAGGATTAAAGGAACTTCCTTGGTTAAAACACGAATCGTTGATTTGGAAATTGAATCAACACCAATCCAATTTGACTGACGAAGGTAGAATTATATTTCACAGTCTAATGTTAAAATTAAACAAATCACCACAACAGGAAAGAGAAGATTATGAACGTGCCACAAATACAGAACTTACACAGTCAGAGTTTCAATTCTAAATTCGTTGAATTTGTTTGGGAATTTCCTAAAGGCGTGGCTGCGGGCCATTGGAGATTTATATGTCAATATAGAAAAGATGGTAGTGTATATTGGGAACTTGGAGAATACGTTGAAGAAAATTCTCCATTTCGGGAAAAATATCCAGATAGATATAATGATGATTATTTTCATGATAATGCTTGGTGTTTTGAATTTTCTCCATATACTGAATTTGATGGATTTTCCAATATTTTGATTTTCGACAAATATTTTAATTTTGGAAAAGATTTAACTCAATTAGGTCACGAAGCAAAAGAATACTTAAAAGAAAATTGATAATTTCCTAACGATATATTACTATGGGTAGAAATAAATTAATAAGATTTTGGGAAGACGAAATCACGAAAAAAAATGTATCAAAATATTTACGTATCAAGAAAAGATAATATCGTTCATCTTTGGGATGATAATCCAGAAAAAGGATATAGAACATTTCCATATGAAAAATATTGTTACAAACGTCATCCAGGCGGTAACTTTAAATCTCTTTATGGTGATGAATTGGTTAGAGTAACAAATTATAATGATAAAGATTCTGATTTATTTGAGTCAGATATTTCTCCAGAAATGAGAGTTCTTTTAGATTATTATAAAGATTCTGATGAGCCGAGTGTAGGACATCGGATTGGTGTAATTGATATAGAAATTTCAACGGAAGGCGGGTTTTCTACCCCCGAATTAGCCGACCAACCAATTACCAGTATATCTCTTTATGATTATGTTACTAGAACTTGTTTTGTTTTTGTTCTTGATGAAGATGATAAAGTCGAGAGAACAGAAATTAACGTTGATTCCTGGTTACCTAATGATTGGAAAGTTCAATCTGAAGAAGAAACCCAGCAAATAAAAATTGTTACATTACCTTATGATAATGAAGATGATATGTTGATGGGGTTCATGGATAAATGGCAAGAATGTTCGTTTACAATCGTGACCGGATGGCATGCCGATATGTTTGATTTTCCTTATTTATACAACAGATTAAAAAAACGTTTGACAGTCAAGGCGGCTAAGTGTTTATCTCCAATAGGAACCTGTTACATAAACAAATTTAAAGGAACGTTGACTATAGCCGGTATATCAATTATGGATTATATGCTTTTGTATAAGAAATTTTTGGCCGGTAAAATGGAACCTACTTGGGCATTAGGGCCTATCGGTAAAAAAGTTGTAGGATTTGGTAAGGTTCAATACCACGGAAACTTGAATGATTTATACAAGTCAGATATCAAAAAGTTTTTGGAGTATAACATTACCGACGTAAAAATCGTTGTTGCGATTGATGTTAAGTTAAAACTTATTGACCTTTATAGAAACATCTGTCACGTTGGTCACGTTCCTTACGAAAGTTTTCATATGCCGGCAAGATACCTTGACGGTGCTTCGTTGATGTATCTTCATAGGAACAATCTAATAGCACCAAACAAACCTGCCGGTGGTAGAGAAGAATACGAAGAACAACAGGAAGATGGAGAAGAAGGATTTTCGGGTGCCTTCGTTAAAGAGCCAGTTCCAGGTAGATACAATTGGATATTCGATTTGGATTTGGCATCTATGTATCCTAATATTATCATTTCTTTGAATATTTCTCCTGAAACCAAGGTTGGAAGGATTATAAATGCTGATTATAATGATGACTGTAAAGTTGAAAAACGTCGTGAGGTTCTAAAAGAAATTGACGAAATGGAAACGGAAATGAAAGAACGCCTTTGGTCAAGTGAAGAAGGCAAAGAAGAATACATTCAAAAACGTTGTCGTGAATTTGACATGGAATATCATGTTCGTGGAAAACTTGAACATTACCATCTTGGAACTACAGAATATAAGAAGGATGAATTTAAGTCGTTGATAACCGACGCTAACTATTCCTTGTCATCAAACGGAATTTTATATCGCACGGATGTGTTGGGAGTTGTCCCGACATTACTTAAATTATGGTTCGGGCAACGCAAAGACATGAGAAAGAAGGCATCGGAATTTAGAAAGGCCGGTAATATTGAAAAATATAATTTCTATAACCAACGTCAACAAGTTCAGAAGATTTTGTTAAACTCATTCTATGGTGTGTTGGGTCTTCCAATATTTCGTTTCTATGACCTAGATAATGCCGAAGCCGTCACCGCTTCTGGAGTCGATATTATTCAAACAACCGCCAAAGCCATCAATATTTACTATAAGAATGCCTTGGAAGTAGAAGACGGTGATTGGGTAGTTTACAGTGATACAGATTCATGTTTCGTCGATGCGGTTCCAATTATCAAAAAGAGATTTCCTGATTTGGATTTCAATAATGATGATGAAATGACAAAGGCGATTATGAGTGTCACCACGGAAGTCCAGACTTATGTGAATAAGTTCTATGACATAATGGCGAAAAGATTCTTTAACATTCCAAAGCATACGTTCGATGCTAAACAAGAAGTTATCAGTAAGACTTCGTTTTGGTTGGCAAAGAAACGGTATGCACAGTGGATTATTCACAAAGAAGGGCATCTATTGGATAAACCGGAATTGGAAGTAAAGGGGATAGATGTTGTACGCACGTCGTTTCCATCTGCATTCCGTAAATTCATGGATTTATTTTTAAGAAAATTGTTGACTGCTACACCAAAGGTGGAAATTGATGAAATGATTCTAAAGGCAAGAGAAGATGTAATAAAGACATTGCCTGTGATTGAAATTGCCAAGAATACTTCTGTAAAATATGTGAGCCAAGATGGGGCCAACAATTATAATCCAGACAGTAGAAGACCATTTCATTTTGAGAATAAAACACCTGCTGGTGTCAAGGCGTCACTTGCCTACAACGATTTGATTCTGAAAATGGGTCTTGAAAAGACCTGCGAACCTATTCACCACGGTAGTAAAATTAAATGGGTGTATTTACAAAAGAATGGTTATGGTCTTGATGCCATGGCATTCAAAGGCGATGGCAACGACGCAGACGAACTGTTGGATTTTATCAACGCACACGTTGACAGAAAGAAAATGTTTGAGAATGAATTGAAAAGTAAACTTGAAGATTTCTACACAATCTTGAAGTGGTCATTTCCAAATTCGTCTGTAAAAACAGCGGCGAACTTTTTTAATTTTGGTGAATAATGTATAAAGCTGACTAACTACTAACATCTGATATACTTACAATTATAATATGAATACTCCCCTAATCAATAGACAGGCAGTTAAGAGAATGGCATTAGAACTTAGCAAGGCTCACAGAGCCGGAAAATTTACGAGAGTTAGCGGTGACTTTCTTATACGTATGAATTCAAGATTGAACGCATTTCTACAAGAAGAAGTTCACCGTCATCCGAGTATCGGAAAGACGTTAAAATAACCTATGACTAAAAAAAAGAATGGCAAGGTCTTTAATTTTAGAGACCAGATGCGAGTTGGTGATAAGGGAGAAGCCGAATTCATCAAGATATACAAAAAGAAGTTAAATCCAGTTAAAAGTGTAGATGACCGAAAAATTGATTTCACTTTAAACAACGGTTATACTGTCGAACTGAAAACTGACAGTTATTCTATGGAGAAGACTAAGAACTTCTTTATGGAAAAAAATACTATTCTACCTGACGGTAAGGATATTCCTGGAGGCCCTTGGCGTTCATTGGAACACAAGGTTGACCGATTTGTATATTATTACATAACCGAGAAAAGTCTTTTTTGGTTCGACCCAAAAGCGTTGTGTAAATTCCTTGATAAATACATCAAAGAAAATAAACTACAACCAATAGCAATCCCAAACAAAGATTCCACAGGCAATCCATTTCATTCTTATGGATATAAGATTCCACGTTCGGCCGTAGTTGATGCTGGAGTTTGTTTATTTGAAGACAAAGTTAAGACGCATTATAAAATTGTCAAACCCCCAAAAGAGTCTTGACATTTTTCATATTGAGGTAGATAATATCTCATTATGAATCTTGGACATTGCCCACTTTGTTATGATGGGTTGGATTCGTGTAGATGCACGCAATCTGAACTTATGTCATATGAAGAAGAACTTCAAAAAGAAAAACGAATATATAAAACCGAACAAAGAAATCATTATCTAAAATTGGTGAATGAAACCTTTGATAGATTTTGGTCAACGTTTGAGTGTGAAACCTTTCCTAAGTTTTTCGCTAAGGAAGTTTTTGGCAAATTAACCAAGACTGAATATCTGGAATTGAGAAAACAATTTGATAAGAAGTTTAATATAAAATTATGTCGTTTAAAATAAGTTATAAATCAGTATTTGATTCCGAGGTTGATGCATATTGTAATACTATTAACACAGTCGGCGTAATGGGGGCCGGTATCGCCCTTGAATTCAAGAATAGATATCCAAAAATGTTCCAAGATTATAAGGAACAATGTTCTAAACATCTGATTCGGCCTGGCGATTGTTACATCTGGCACACCAATGACACCAACGATTCCCATTATGTCTTGGGCCTTGCGGTAAAGAACGACTGGCGCCGCTGGAGCACTCTTGAATGGTTGGAATCTTCAATCAAATCTCTGAAACTCGCCATCCTTGAGAACGATATCAAATCAGTCAATTTACCACTTCCTGGCGGAAAAAACGGAAGACGTGGCCCATTTGGAAAGGTTTTAGGATTTTCGCCTGTCCCTGAAAGAGACGAGATTAAAATTATTGTCACAAAGGAATTAAGCCCTTTCGCAGATAAATTCGGTATTGACATAACACTCTGTCTTCCTGACGAAGCACCAAAGAAGCCTCAAATGACTCTCGAAGCGTTTGTTTGAATATAAAAAATAGACATTATCAACGCATTGTGATATAGTATCTCAACATTTGGAAATTATAAAATTTATGGAAAAAACAAAAATTGAAACATTCATTCGTAAATACACTTTGGGTAACACGATTAGTTCTGTTATCTGGAGAAACAACAACAACGACTTAACAGTAACAGCAATGACTTCGGATAAGAAGTTGTTCGCGTCTGTTGAACTCAAAGATGCCGCCAAGGGATTCATTGATGGACAAGACGTTGGAATTTTGACGACTGAACGCTTGAAGAAGATGTTGTCATTCTTGGACACAAACGTTTCTCTTTCTCTCGATGTGGACGACAAGGACAAAACAAGAGTTCGTAAAATTTTGGTTGATGATGGTAAGATGTGCGAAGAGTATGTCACATCAGAACCTTCCGCCATTGACCCAGTTCCTTCCATGAAAAACATTCCACCATTCGACGTGGAAATCCAATTGACGCCTGAATTCAATGATAAGTTCTCCAGAGCATTTGCTTCCTTGGGTGATGATGGTTCATTGTTCACGGTTGTAATGAATAAAAAGACCAAGAAACTTGACGTGGTTTTCGGTTACAAGTCAACCGGTAATTCAGACCGTATCGCTTTAGGTGAGTATGTCACCACCAACGCAGGTAAGGATTCAATCAAGAACCCTGTAAGTTTCACCGCAAAGAATTTGAAAGAAATCATTTCTGCCAACAGTGATGTTGAGAATGCTACACTTCAAATCTGTGAAGCCGGATTGGCTGGAGTATCATTCGAGAAGGATGGTATCAAGAGTCAATACTACTTGGTGAAGGTTGAAGTGGAAGATTAATAATAATTTGCTCGACGGTAAACACACACAAACAAAAAAGGAAAAACATGAATACTACAAATAGAGTATATGGTCTGTTTTATAAAGACCACGGAAATTGGCGTCGTGCCTCAAACAACGTTTATACGTTGCCTACGGCCAGCGAAACCAAGAACAGAGTCAAGAAGACTTTGAAGAGCCGTGTCATTATTCGCAGAGTCAAGTTCGTTAAGTAATAATAAATCAAGTGATTTGTGGTTCGGATTTGATAATATGGTTGAACCCGACCACAAAACATCTTTCATAAAATTTATGAATAATAAATTGAGAATATTAAACGATTCTACTTTAACCTCTATTAGAGATTGGAAAGTATCGAATTTACCGTCTCTTGTAGAACTTAAAGATAACGATTATATCATGATATGTGCAGCAGACGAAAAAGTATCTTGTAAAGTGACGATGGAAACGTTGAGAAAATATCTTAAAAAATAATATGGATTTCATAGAAGAAAAAAGAATAGAAAAGAAACCTCATTCGCTTTGGTGCGAAAAATACAGGCCGTCCACGATGGCCGATTATATTGGAAATGAAACTGTAAAGGAAACTTTCAATCAGTATATCAAAAAAGGTGATGTCCCGCATATTTTATTGTTCGGCCCGGCGGGGACTGGAAAAACTTCTGCGGCTAAAATTCTTTCCAAAAATATTAATTGTGATTTGATGTATATCAACGCATCAGATGAAAATAGCGTTGAAACTGTAAGAAATAAAATAAAGAATTTTGCTTGTTCAGCTGGATTTAAGTCGTTAAAGGTAATTATACTTGACGAGGCAGAAATGTTATCCGCTGAAGGACAGTGTGCGCTTAGAAATATGATGGAATCTTATTCGGCACATACCAGATTTATATTGACCTGTAACTATGTTGAGAAAATTATTGCTCCACTATCATCAAGAATGCAAGTGTTTGAAATTAAACCAGTTTCAAAAAAAGATGTGGCTCTTAGATTGGTAGAAATATTACAATCAGAAAATGTGTCTTTTACACAAGAAGATGTAATTTTCATTGTAAATAAGTATTATCCTGATATTAGAAAGGTAATTAATTTTGCCCAACAGTCGGCTATAGAAGACGGGGATGACAAATTAAAAATAAAGATTTCGGAAGAAAATGCCGTAGAAACTGACTCGATGAATAGACTAATTGATGTATTGAAAAATCCAAAATCTCCAGGAGCATTCAATGATATTAGACAGTTGATTGCTGAATTTGATATTAATTCGTTGGAAACTGTATATAGATATCTCATGGATAAGGTCGAAGATTATGCTTCCGGAAAAGAACCAATAATAATTCATACGTTGGCCGACTGGCTGTATCAATCTCAATTGGTTATACCAAAGGTTAGAGACATACCGTTTCTTGCCTGTATGTATGACATATTAAAATTTCTATCAAAATAAAAACAAAAAATAAAGGAACAGTTATGGAACTACCAAAAAGAATGCCAGCAAGAACAGACCATCGCCAAATTCTCGGAGAATTTTACGATATGAACAAAAACAAACAATGGTTCGACAGAGCCGAATTGGTTGAGTTACATCCAAACCACATGAAGCCAACCATCGAAATCTATTGTGCTTACAATCCTGTATTGGAAATGAAGGATATCCTTCAATTCGCTTCAGGACATAACATCGCAGTCGAAGTGATTGCTCGGTCAAATCGAGGTTAATTGATGGAATGGGTCTTAGAGAAGAAATAAGAACGGTTTGAAGATTTCTTGTATATTTATTTATATGAGAACTGAAAAAATTAAATCGTTAGAATCATCTATAATCACATCATATAGAGATGAAAAGAAAACCACACAATATATTGCAGATACATTACAAATAAACCTTAAAACGGTTATAAATGTTCTGAAGCGTAATGGTATTGAAATAAGAAGAGGAAAATATAATTTATTAGGTCATCATTATAATAGATTAATGGTGATAGGATTTGCTGGATTTGATAATTCTAAAAAAACAATGTGGGAATGTTTATGTGCTTGTGGAAATAAAACAATCGCTCGGTCTGGAGACTTAAAAAGCGAAAAAATTAAAAGTTGTGGATGTTTAAAATCTGAGACGACTAAGGTAAATATAAAGCGAGCCCATGAGATTTATCCAAAATCTGCCGGATTTAAGGGAATTGGAGATTTGACCGGTGGATATATTAGTCAAATAAAACATAGTGCATTAAAAAGACATTTAGAATATACTCTAACCAAAGAATATTTGTGGCAATTATATTTAAAACAAAATAAAAAATGTGCTCTGACCGGGTTGGATATAGTATTTAAAACAAGAGGAAAAAATCAAATCAATCCAACCGCATCACTTGATAGAATTGATTCGTCGAGAGGATATGTGGAAGATAATGTTCAATGGCTCCACAAGGATATTAATAACATAAAACAGCATTATACAATTGACACGTTGGTAAATTATTGTAAACTTATTATTGATAATTATGAAAAACACTCTAAATAAAACTAGAACCTATCTGATAGGTCAGATGCAATACATGAACGGCGTTCCTTGGAGAGAATATGTTCAAGAGAAATTAAAAGGGATTGGAATAACAGTATTCAATCCGTATGATAAGCCGTTTATTAATTCTCGTATAGAAAATTCAGAAACTCAATCTTGGTTAAATTCTTTGATGTCGGAACATAAATATGATGAAGTAGCTGAATATATGAAATTGGTTCGTTCAGAGGATTTGCGGTTATGTGATATTATTGATTTTGGGTTTGTTTTTATTAATCCAAAATTTCCATCCGTCGGTGCCTGGGAGGAACTGTTTTGGGTGAACAGACAGAAAAAACCCATATTTTGTGTTATTGAAAATGGAAAACAGAATGCGCCTCTGTGGTTAATGGGAACGATTCCTCATAAATATATCTATAATTCAATAGATGAGGCGTTGGATGTTATTTACAAAATAAATTCCGGCGAAAAACAAATAGATTCAGATAGATGGCGGCTTCTGAAATTTGAATATCGTTGATTATCATTCTTTTTTAATCCATATCATACTATTTATATGATATGGATAAATTGTTTAGAAAAAGAAAATTAGTTGAAAACTCCTTTGAAGCACCTGGAGTAGGTTCTATGTCATATGGTGGGTCGTTCGGCACGCCCGCAGGAGGAAATACAACTCAAGACCCTTCTAAATTCTCTTCGTCAGATAAGACAACAAATCACATGGCCTCCAACACGGAGTCCACGTCTTCGGCTATGATGCAGCCACCAGACCGTACTGATAGGATTGGTCGTAATTCAAATACCATCAGCACAACACCAGATACGGGCGATACTGTCAAGATACCGAAGCCAAATACGGTAAGTCCTGATACCCAAGGTGATGTCCAAAAATCTCAAAAACCTCTCGACCCTGAAAAGGAACTCGACCCAAAGGTTGACCAATTGTTTCAGAAAAAGCAAACTCCATCCCCTGACGAAATTATGTCGGCACTTCAATATGAATTGGGTAATATGGTGAAGAAGGATAAGTTTATAGCGAAACAAACCGTTCTCAAGAACATGAAGAACGACCCACATTACTACAGTAGGCTTGATATGTTAAACATTGACGACAAAAAAATGAAGGTAGATGAATCTGAAAATAAAGATACATTTTCTAAAACAAAGGCGGTTCTTGATGAAATGATTGAATCAAGAAAGAAATCTGCGGCAATCGCAGCAACACCAGAGTTAAACCAAATTTTCAAAGATTTGGCAGACCGTAGATTTAGAAAAAACTAAAGTGAGTTAAAGATATATTGATTATATTTATATTATGACATTTAAAGGAAACCTATGAGTAACAACTATAAAGATTTTTTCAAACATAAAAAGACAACAAAATTGAGTGAACATTGTGGGGAATGTGAAGACGATTTTTCAAATGCTGCTGAAGGCAACGATTTCTTGCCTGACATTGCCGATGACTATGATGACAACGGCGGCCTTCCAAAAGTTGGCGGTGCTCTTGCCGTTCCTCACGTTGGTCAACCAATCATGATGGGTAAGATTATTCAAGTCGGTGGAGAATTTAAAGGCGGACAACCAGCATCAGGTTGCCAATCAGGCATGACTAACTGTGGTGGTGTCAATAAAGATACCGGTGGCGTAAAAGTCACACCAGTAAATGACAAAGAACCTATTACAGCAGGCGGAAAACAAGTCGATAGTTCAATCGCTTCCAAATCTGTCGGTGGTTCTGTTGTTCCTGGCGAAGGTCAAAAACAAGGTGGCCCAAATAGTCAAGGAACTATTGCTGCTACTGCCAAACTCAACGAGAATAAGAGAAAACTTCGTGGTATTGTCAAAGAAGTCTTGAAAGAAATCAAGTATGATAAGGCTTCAGGCAAATGGGTAAAGATTAACGAAGAAACCGTTAACATGAAAATGGGTAAGTCATATAAGACTGTCCAACCAAAACAATATAAGGTAATGGATGATGATACAGCCAGAACCAATCAGTATGAACCAGAAATTACTGAAATGTATGATGACGAAGAAGAAACGGCAATGAATGAACGTTATGTTGAATTGGCAAACGAACAACGTAATTTGAGTGAAGCCGAATTATCAGAACTCAAGACTCTTCGTGAAAAGATTGACCATGTAAATACTGTTCGTAGAAATTTTGGTCTTTCCCAAGGTGGAACCGAACCAAGTTTATATGAGGATGATGGATATCCTGAACATCCAGATGACGCCCGTGAAAGACATGAATTTGAACGTGGTATTGCCAGAAACAATCGTAGAAATCCACAAAGATATGAATGTCCAACTTGTAAGACTCCAAACGTTTTGAGTCATGACCAGAAACAAAAGGGATATCAATGTGACCGTTGTGCCGATTCAGAAGAAGGAGCATTTCAAGAAACTGTCAATATGAAGATGGGTCCATCCTACAAGACAGTTCAACCAAGAATGTATAAAGCATCCGATTTAATGAAGGCGAGAGTAAGTAGCCAATATCAACCTGATATGAACGAAGCCGCCAGTGAAATTGATGTCACTATGGATGCCGAAGAAGGTATGAATGAAGCCGGCGGCGGTGGTGCTGTTCAACACAGTTCATACAGAACTGTCAAGAATGGTAATCTTCCACAAGACCCAAAGACACGTTGGGAAAACGATGTTAATGAAGGCGAAAGTAAAGTAGCCAAGGCTATTGCCAAAGGTCAAAAAGGTAAGAAATCAACCTTTTCTCAAAGTTTGAAACACCAAAAGCCAAAGAAAACGACTAACGGTGTTCACAAGAGAAAACCTTAATTCTATTAGATTATTGTTAATATTTTAGATATTTATTCATATACATTGTATTGTATTATGAGTAAAAAATTAACAACAGAAATTTTTATAGAAATGGCCAGAAAAATTCATGGTCATAAATTTAATTATTCTTTAGTTGAATATAAATCAAGAAATAAAAAAATTTTAATAAAATGCAATGTTTGTTTAAAGAATTTTGAACAAACCCCAAATAATCATATAACTAATAAGCAAGGATGCCCGTGGTGTATAAATAAACATCTCAATACTGAATCTTTTATAAAAATATGTAAAGAAAAATATGGAAATAGATTTGATTATACTTATACAAAATATATAAATTCACGTCTTCCAATAAAAATAAAATGTAACAATTGTTCTTTATTTATACATCCTACCCCAAGCGAGCATCTTCATAATGTATCTTGCCCACATTGTTCTAATGGGAAACTAACAAGGGAAAATTTTTTATTTAGAGCTAATAGAAAATATAGTAATAAATTTGATTATTCTTTTGTTAATTTCATTAATGGACAAACAAAAGTAAAAATAAAATGTAATAAATGTGAAAATATTTTGAATCATACTCCAAGAGAGCATCTTGGGAGAAAGGCGGGATGTCCTACGTGTGCATATAATAATAGAAAATCTACAACAGACAAATTTATTGAGAAATCTAATATTATTCACGAAAATAAATTCATTTATTCCAAAACGGATTATATAAAAAGTTGTAAATATGTAATAATTACGTGTCCAAATCACGGAGATTTTCAACAAACGCCAAATAATCATTTACGGGGAATAGGGTGTCCTAAATGTGGTTGTAGATTATCTAAAAACGAAATAAAATTTTTAGATTATTTAAATATTCCTGATAAAAAAGAAAATAGACAGTGTTATGTTAATAGATTTTATTTTGATGGTTATGATGAAAAAACAAAAACGGTTTATGAATATTTAGGAGATTATTTTCATGGAAATCCAGAAATCTATAAAACTGATGATATAAATAAATTAGTTAAAAAATCGTTTGGTCAATTATATAAGGAAACTTTTGATAGATTAAATAACATAAAATCTCTCGGTTATAATGTCAAATATATTTGGGAAAAAGATTGGAATGAATATCAATCGGGTCTGATTAAAATTCCAAAAATAAAAGATTTTAATATATGAAATATAATATTAATGCGTTAAAAGATGGGTTGAATTATTCCGACTACTTTTCGGATGAAATTCCAGGAGATGTTAAGCCGGTATATTCTCTTACTCCAGTGGAAGAAGAAAACGATTACATTGGCAATGACGATATTCCTACACAATCCAAAGATTTATTCAAAGGTCTTTGTGAAGATATATTAAATAATCATCGAGATTATTGGATGGATTCTAAAGGAAGATTGTTAAATACAAAAGAAAAAGGTCATATACCGTGGGCAATGGAATACATAAACGCCCATCATATTAAGTATGATAGACTTACAGATTCGGCAGAAATTTACAATTTAATGTTTGAATTAAAATTTATTAGAATTAAAGTAAATAATAACATGGTATATGTCGATTACGAGAGAGAAATTCCACCATCAAGTTTACAATGGAGAAATTTAAAAGATTCGGCAATCGAATCTAATATGAAATTAATTGATGATGGTGGAGGAATTCGGTCACGTAAAGAAATAGAACTCTTTGAGTCGAAATATGTAAATAAGGATAGTCGTTCTCTATTTATAGAGAGTATGATGCCTGATAACATGGATGTGTTTAAGTCGCACTTGGTGCAGTTATTTGCTTACTTACAAAAAGAGTTGCAATTAAAGACTGTCCCAAGTGTTAAATTGATTTCCGATGAGAAGAACGCCGACAAGGTTCTTGGTAAAACAGCCTACTATAACCCCGACGAAAAGTTGGTAGTATTATACATAACCAACCGTCATCAAAAAGACATCCTTCGTTCATTCGCCCACGAAATAATTCATTATTGGCAGCACGAAAATGAAAAACTCCAAGAAGGAGAAAGTAAGAAGGGTGGAACAGGCGACCCACAATACGCACAGAATAATCCTTGGTTGCGTCAGATGGAGAAACAAGCATACTTGCTTGGTAATATGCTTTTTCGTGACTGGGAAGACCAGAAGAAAGCCGAAGACAAGAAGAGCGGCACTGATGGTAAAGGTGGTCGTGTAAACAAAAAGGTTAAAGAAACCACCTATTCTTTAGGTAACGAATATCCTCCAAAAAAGATGGATTATAGGGGGTAATATGATTTCTCTTGGTAAAATTGCTAAAGAAATCGTAAATGAATGGTATGGTCAGTTAGAAAATTACTGGCTTAAAAAAGATGGAAAGGCAGTAAAGGTTAATAATCACGAATCTCACGCTACATTTCTTTCTAAATTTAGTCACGAACAACGTGATAAAGCCTATATGTGGATGTATCATAATGGTTGGGCACGAATTATCATCGAACGTGGTGATATGTATATTCAAACCGACTATGACAACCAAAGAGTGTTAAGTTGACAACCGAACAAAAGAATTGGATATTAGATAAAATTTACCTTTATCCAAAGGATAAAAACGGCGAAGAATTAAGACCAGTAAACATTTACGGAAGGAGTATTACGATATGAATGACTTGAATCAATCTGAACAATTACATTTTGAATTTTCTGAATACCCTACTATGCCAAGTATGGAACAAGTTATTGCTCGGAGAAGTCCAACCGTTATTAAAGACGGTGCTTTTGACCCACATCAATTGATGCTTAAAAAGAAATTAACCGATTCAGGTGAAAGTGTCGATTTAACACCAAAACAGAGTTGGCCTGACCGAGACATCAAGACACTTGAAGATTTTTGTTTGAAGTATGGTATTGTTGGATATAACTGCGGTAGAATGTCATCAGTTGCCGCATTGGCAATGCTAAAACAAAAGTTGGGTGTGATTGAACCAACTGAAAATAGAGAAACATATTCCGACGTAATGAATAAGAAGATGCTTCTGAAAGGTTAAGTTTATGAAAAATAATAAGTTTTTTTATGGTTTCATTTCTGCGTTGGCACTTATGACGATTGTAGGTTGTTCTACTTTGTTGAATAACAATCAAGGTGTATTTGGCAAAGCACAAGAAACAAATTTAAAATCTGATACAAAAATAAGAATTGTAGAAAATCAACAGGCAGCCGCTAATGAAAATAAACTAAAACAAATATCAGCCTTTTCCGAAGGCGGGGTTGGATATTCTTTAGATTTAATAAAAACTAATATCCCAAAAGAAGTTGTTGTTGCTGAAAAGATGAATGATAGAATTAAGGCTATTGCCGGTGCTCCGGATTTCAAGGAAGTAGAATTAATCAAAGGAATTGTTGATGACTTACTCTCACAAGTTCAGACGACCCGTGTAGAAGGTGAAAAGGCACTAGTACAAAAAGATAAAGAAATTGCCGCCATTCAAGCACAAGACAAACAATTAATCACACAAAGAGAGAATGAAATTGCTTCTGCGTTAATACAATCAGATGCCAATGCCAAGGTAGCTGACCAATACAAAATCACTCTAAACGATATGGACAAGTGGGGTGGTTTAGGTGCTGTGTGGTATGGCCTTCATAAGTTTATTGTTCGTATGGCTTGGGTATTGGGTATCGGTGGAGTATTGTTCTTCATCCTTCGTATTCTCGCTTCATCCAACCCTATTGCTGGTGCTATTTTTGGTATATTTGACCAAATTGGCAGTTGGATGGTCAATACAATCTCCGTTATTTTTCCAAAGGCATTATCAATTGCTGGTAACGTAACAACGGAAGTTTACAACGGCACGAAGTCTGCGTTGACATCAATCGTTGACTCGGTTGAAACAGTCAAACTCCAACAGAACGTATCAGGCAAACCAGCAACCATTCAGGACTTGTTGGATGCTGCTGAAGCCACGATGACGTTAGACGATAAGGCACAGATTGAGAAAATCAAATTACAACTTGGTTGGGTTAAACCATCAACGAAGCCTACGGTTGTTCCTCCAACACCGACTGTTCAATTGGTGGTAACGGCTACACAACCGACCACGGCATCCGTTAATCTACCTGTCACGACGAGTTAAGTGAAAATAATAAGTCATTAGAGATATAATAACTTGTAATTTACACAATCCTCATACATAATACCAACGTTGACACTACATATAGTGTGATATGAATAAATTATACATACAAGATTCAACGATAAGGCAGTATGTGACCTTTAACACGGTTCCAGAACTTGTTGCTTACTTAAACGCTTTGATTCCTAGAGCATTCAAAATCTCCAGGTCAGAGTATGTCCAAAATCTTATAGATTTGGGACATGGTTATGATGACCCACAAGGCGTCATGATTACGAGAGCGATGGCTGACCAATTCAACATAGGCATAGTAAGAAATGGAACTTATATGCGAACTGATGTTCATGAGTTATCCAATTTTCAAAATGAAGAATTTGGAAGTGATTCCATTAACCGATTTGAGGATAGAGGTAGATTTTAAATAATTAATTTCGTGTTTTATTTCGTAGTTTACTATTTACACCGATGAGGAAAAGAAGGCAGCCAAAAAAGGTGTGACCATGAATACTATATGCGAAATAAAAAATCTATCGATACGAGAACAAAAGAAAATTATCGGAATAAAAAACGATTATTATGTCTATCATCTAATAGACCCACAAACTGACATTCCATTTTATGTCGGCAAAGGTAGATATAATAGAATGTATAGACATGAAAAAAATGTTATTAATAACCGAATTCCAAATAAAAACAATCATTTATTTCATAAAATAAAAAAGATTTTATTAGAATGTGGAAGTGGGAAATATTCTAAAATTTTAGAAAATGTTGATGAGAAATCGGCTTACTTAAAAGAAGCTGAAGAAATAAAAAGAATTGGTAGGTCAAATTTAAAAACCGGCTCACTTTGTAACTTAACTGATGGTGGAGATGGAAGTAAATTTGTCTCGGAAGAATTGGAAAGAAAAAGAAGAGAAAAATTAAGAGTTCTTGGTTATACACGAAAACACACCGACGAAGAACGAAGAAAAATGTCAGTTGCTAATACAGGACACGGATTTTCTCCTGAAACTTTATTAAAAATGTCTCTTAAAAAATTGGGGATTGCAAATAAATTTAAAGGAATTCCCAGAACAAAAGAAATTAAAGAAAAACTTTCTAAATCAAATGAGTTTAGAAAAAAGAAAATATATCAATTTGACAATGATAATAATATCATTAGAATATGGGATGGAATATCGGAAGCATCCAGAACTTTAAATATACAAAAATCAAATTTAATAAAATGTTTAAAAAATAAAGTTTTAACATGCGGCGGATATAAATGGAAATATGTTTAATTTAGAAATATCCTGGTCAGACCCCTATCAGTGGGAGAACAAAGACGGCGACTTAATGTGGCGCCGTATGTGGCGTATCCCCGTTGAGTCTCGTTCAGCCTTCTTTTTATTCTGGAATTCGGCAAAGTATCATTTTTGGAATCAAGGATTTTCTATAAGTAAAGTGGATAATGATTGGTATCTTTATGAAACCAAGGCCGATGCCACAACCTTTGTAGAACTTGGTGTCCAAAAACCAAAAGTTCAAGATGTTCCTAAACCAGACGAGTTCTGGTCGCCTCCATATAAAGTAAAGAATCCTCACGGTCTTCGCCCTTGGCAAGTTGAGTCTGTCAGTAAATTAGTTAAATCAATCAATGCGACAGGATGTGCCATTGATGGTTCTGATGTAGGCGTAGGCAAGACTTACGTTGGATGTGCTGTTGCCAGGGAATTAGGGTCAAAGATTTTGGTTGTATGTCCAAAGGCCGTTATGGAATCGTGGAGACGTGTTATCACCAATCACTTCGGTATGAAAGATGAATTGGTAGGTATTGTTAATTACGAACAAATCAGAATCGGTAAAACAGAATCTCCATTTGCTTCATACGTTGAGAATAGAAAGACTCACAAGAAAAAATTTGTATGGAAAATTCCAAAGAATACTCTTATCATTTGGGATGAATCTCAAAAGTTAAAGAATTGGAAGACCAAGAATTCCAAGACTTGTATCGAAGCCCTTAAACAAGGATACAAGATGTTATTTTGCTCTGCTACGAACGCGACAAATCCACTAGAGTTGCGAACGGTAGGAACTTGTTTGAAGTTATTCGCGGGTGCTAATCAATACTATCAGTGGTGTTATCAGCACGGAGTTGCTAAAGGAAGATTCGGATTAGAGTTTACAACTGATATGAAATTGAGGCAGAAGGTTCTCAAGAAACTTCATACAGATATCTTTGTAAATCGTGGCACACGTCTGACAAGAGATGCCATTCCTAATTTTCCAGAATCGGAAGTAATTGCAGACTGTTATAACATGGATGAAATTGATGTTAAGAAAATCAACACCATTCACGCTGATATGAAGAAGGAATTGGCAAAACTTTCCAAACTTTCCAAGGCTGATAAGACCAGTGAATTGACAGCAATTTTAAGAGCCAGACAGCAAATTGAATTGACGAAGGTTCCTCTTTTCATTGATATGATTGAAGAAGGAATTGAAGGCGGCATGTCAGTTGTTGTATTCGTAAACTTTACGGAAACACTACAAGCCTTAGCCAAACGTCTTAATACAAACTGTATTTTCGATGGTAAAACAAAAGATGATGAAAGACAAAAGAATGTAGATGATTTTCAAGCAGGTAAGGAAAGAGTTATTTTAGTGAACATAGCCAGTGGTGGTGCCGGATTGTCATTACACGATATACATGGATTGAACCCTAGATTGGCTTTAATGTCGCCTAGTTATTCAGCAGTATTAATGAGACAATCCACAGGCCGTGTATGGAGAGAAAATGGTAAGAGTAAGAGTGTTCAGAAGATTGTGTTTGTAGCAAATACAGTAGAAGAACAAGTTTGTGAAAATGTGAAGGAGAAACTTAAAAACCTCGACCTTCTCAATGACGGCGACTTGGAATATAGTTTATGAATATACAACTACAGTTTAAATTTATGGATGATTTATTAACTCCTACGGAGAAAATAATGAAATTAATGTGTGAAGAATCTTTTAGAGAAGAAGATAAATTATTTATTAAACGGATAGTTGAATTAACATTATGAAAAAGTATATGAAATCTTCAAAGATTAAAAAGATTGTCGTAAAATGTGCGAACTTCTGGATGGACGAGTTTGAGATAGATTCAGAAATATTTGACGATGTTTACGTCGAAGCGGCGACAAGAGCCGTGGAGAAAAGACAGGCAATTCCTGGGTTCAAAGTTGGCGTCATCATTGAATGTTGGGAGAAAAAGGATTTTACAAAGCCACTGAAACATATTTGTTACAATACCTACCGTGTATTGATTAATGCCGGTCTTTATGGTAAGGCAGAAATGATGCGAACCAACTTCATAAAGATGTATGGCACCGACCTTCGTAATGAAACCTTGAAAGGCGACAATGGAACAAGAACTACCGATATCCAGCAGTCAAACTCCGGCTCAATTGGAGAGTAAGGTTTTGGAGACTGTAGTTAGAGAACTACAGGAGATGAAACAAAAGGTCGCCAATATCGAAAACAATAAGATATTGGAAGAGCTGAAATTGCCAGAAGAAGACCTAAAGGCTATGGGTATAATCAAGCCCGTTGTCGGTAGAGTCAGAAAAGGCAGAGGTTCAAGGCCACTATTAGAATCTGAAATCGTCGAGGCACAATCGAAATCTACAAGTGCCATTGGTGCCGCCAGATATTTAGGTATAGGTTACAACTGTTATAAGAAATGGGCCAAAATCTATGGAATATTCAAGGTAAACCCTTGGGGTAAAGGTGATAAAAAAAGTTATTGGGCACCAAACAAGGGCAAATACCCATTAAATCAAATTCTCGAAGGTAAATTTCCAGACTATCCGACTTACCGTTTAAAAGACATCGTTATTCGTAGTGGTATTAAGAAAGCCAAGTGTGAAAACTGTGGGTTTAGTGAAAGACGTATAACCGACCAGAAGATGCCTCTCCTAATTAGTTTCAAAGATGGAAATGAAAAGAACCACCTACTTGAAAATATAGAAATACTTTGCTACAACTGTATGTTTCTGATGGGACGTGGTTACATACGACGTGGTAAAGTTGAATTTAATTTCATCGACCCGGACAGAATTCAAGGTTCTCCCCGAAAAGTTGATGCGAGATTTTAATCTCTCATATTTATTAACAGATGCAAACGACTAACCATATTTTGACAAAAGAAGGTATTTTAACGACCTTCTCTATAGCTAAGAAAGTCACAGCAAAAGATGTAAAGAAACTGCGTGATAAGATTAAGTCAACAAAAATGGATGCTGATAAGTTGCATGAATTGTTAAGAATGTCCATAATAAAAGACACACAGAAGGACATTGAAACAAAGAAGATTCCTGGATTGATTATAGCAGGAGTTGAAAATGAAGAAGAAAAAAAGAGAATAATGGAATTAACATATTTTGCTTCTATGATTTCAAAAAAATTATCGGAGAAGAATATTGATAAATATTATTCTTGTTATATCATAAACGCCATAGTGAATATGTTAGGATTAACAGAGGATAATTTCGATGAATTCCACAGAAAATTTTCAAAATTTAAAAACGGAGACAAAGAAGGAACTGACGGAGAACCCCCAACAGAAGAAGGAACAGGACTGGACGGAATCTGATTGGTATAAAGAGTGGTTGCGATTAGCCCATATAAATCATCCTGAACCAAAAAAGTGTGGTTATTGGTATTATGATAACGATAGTAAAAAATACATATATTTCCCATGAGTAAGAGAAAGACAAGAAAAGAAGAAAAAGAGGTTCACTACGATTTAAAACACGTGCATTTGGCACTATTCTTTAAAGATTTTGCAGCATGGGTGAGGTCTAGTTGTGTTGGATTAAATGTTGCAGGATTTACCACGGCTAAATATTTAAAACATCACGGAATTGATGTAAGTGTATATCCCGTTCGTCATAATGTTGACGTAGTAACTTCTATTGACAAATATAATGAAACTCATAAACACAGATTAACTCATGTTGTTATTTCTGCTCCTTGGATTAGTCTATATGATATGAGAAATCTTATATGTCATTTTCCCGAAATTCAATTTGTTGTATTATCACATTCAAATGTAGGGTTTTTACAAGCCGACCCGTGTGGTGTAGAATTGTATAGACATTATGCTAGATTGGCAGAAATTCATAAAAATTTTAGAGTTGGTGGGAATTGTCATAGATTTACAGATTGGTTTGAGGCAGCATACAAACACAGATGCGTATGTCTTCCCAACATCTATCCAACCGAACGTGTTCCTAGTAAAATTTGGGATGGAGTATCTAAATTGAAAATTGGTGCTTTCGGTGCCATTAGACCAGAAAAGAATTTCATGACTGCTGCCGCAGCAGCAGTAGCTATACAGTCTATTTTGGGAGTTCCCACAGAACTTCACATGTCAACCGGCGGTGATGGTTGTAAATCTACTACACTTCCTGCCATTGAAGAAATGACAGAAAATATTCCTGATTTTAAATTGATAAGACACGATTGGGATAATTGGGACAAATTTATTAAATTAGTTGCCCAAATGGATTTGTTAATACAAGTTAGTTATACGGAAAGTTTTAACATGCTAACCGCAGACGGAATTTCTGTTGGCGTTCCTACTGTAATATCACCGGTTATTTTCTGGGCTCCCATTTTATGGCGTGCTAATTCTGATGATGCTTTAGATGTAGCAACCAAAGGTATAGAATTACTCACGACTGACCAAAAGTATCTTGGTGCCGATGCTCTTCGTGAAAATAATGAAAAAGCATTGAAATATTGGATTAATTTTTTGAAAATCAAACAAATTTCCAAATAAATCCATAAGAAGATTGATATCTTCCACTACAAGCGTGTGATATGGAAGTTTGATTAAAATGTAATTCTTTTGTTATATCTTTGATTGAATTCCACGTTTTTATTATTTCTCCTGTGATTTTATTAATTTGGTTTATGGATTTAAAAAGATAAGAATAATTTCTCGATTTCATTTTATTTCTAACAACACTGGAACTTAATGTTTTAATTAAACTTTTACTTATTTGATTTTTTGATTCTTTTGTGTGTTTGTGATTAAGATTTCTTTTATTTCCAATTAAAGATTTGGAGATTTTTCTTTTTGTTTTTTCTTTAGATTTACATCTATTTTCATAAGAAGAAATTAAGTGTATATTATATCCACCAAATTTATTTAAACTTTTATATTCGTCTATAAACGCGGTTTCTAAGGCTATCAATTCAGAATTATTTGAACATACATCATAATAATGTAAAATTTCCACGTCAAAATTTTCTGTGCCATATTTTATTATGGCTTTATGAATGTATTGTTTATTGAGAAGTTGTTTTTTATATGACCGATGTTGTTTGATTCTATTATACAAATTCACGGATTTTCCTATGTATATTTTTCCATTAATTTTATTGGTCAATTTATAAATTCCGGGTAATTTTGGTATATTTTTTAAATTCATAAATATTTTTAATGTTTTAGTATCATCTTGTATATATATTAAAGATGAAAACTAAAACGCCAAATTATATTAAAAAATCTCAAAAAATGTGGGTAGAAAGAAAATTAAAAGAAGGGTGGAAACGATATTCTACATTACAACCAATCGAAATAGTTGAAGAGTTGAAAAAAATTCAAAAGAAGTTATATTTAGAATATAAAATAAAAAATAAAAAAAATTGACCCATCAAAATTTTTAAGATATGATGAACGATGGAATAGATTATATGATTGTAAAATCGAAAATAAGTATGAATAATATAGCATTAATAACGGGCGCCAATGGAATGGACGCAAAAACTTTAACTCATTTTTTATTAAATAAAGGATATAAAGTTATTTTAACTTATAGAAGAAACTCTTATTTTGATGAAGAAACTATAAAACAATTATTTTATCAAGATTTAATTGATAATCCCAATTCACGATTAGATTGTGAAGTGTGTGATATTTCATGTCAAAATAGTGTAATAGAGTGTATTAAATCTGTCATTGAAAGACACGGACGGATTGATGAATTATATCATCTTGCCGCAATGTCCCACGTAGGAAATAGTTTTAAACAAAAAGAATTATCAATCATGGTTAACGGTCAAAGTAATTATTACTTTTTGGAAGCATTGAAAAATTTTAGTCCAAAAACAAAATATTATGGTGCTATGACAAGTGAGTTGGTTGGTGGTATTAAAGATGGGTCTTTTAATGAGGAATGTAAATGGAATCCAAAATCCCCATATGCTATAGGAAAGGCATTAGGTGCTAGATGGATAGATTTTTACAGAGAATCTGATGATTCTAATCTATTTTCTTGTTATGGAATTTTATTCAATCATAGTAATATTTATCGTTCAAAAGATTTCGTCATCAGAAAGATAACAAACACTGCTGCTAAAATTTATTTGGGTCAGGAATCCGAATTAAAATTAGCACATTTAAATTGGGCTAGAGACGAACATTGGTCGGATTTTGGATGTGAAATGATGTGGAAGATGCTTCAATTAGAATCGCCACAAAATTTTGTAATAGGAAACGGAGAAACACATTGGGGAGAGGAATACGTTGAATCTGCTTTTAGATATTTTGATTTAGATTGGAAAAAATATGTAAAGTTTGATAAGAATTTAATTAGACCAAACGAAGTGATAAGATTGCAGGGAGATAGTTCTAAAGCACAACAATTATTGGGGTGGAAACCAAATCGGATATCATTTAAAAAACACATGGAAATTCTGTGTAGTTATGATTTGTTATTAGAAAGCGGTAAATCCCCAGGTTGGTATGATATATTCAATTCCGGTGATTTGGAAGAAATTATATGAAAATTACAATTGAAGAAAAAGACAATAGATGGGGAGCAATACCATATAGAAAACTTGTTTTTGGTGATGAATGTGGGTTTGATGTCGCTGAAGATTGGTCTTACATTTTTGAACAATTACAAATCTATATTTCACAACTAAAAGATAATAAATCTGAAAATATAGGAATACAACTATCTCGTCAATCAAAAATAGATAAATTACAATCGTTATTAGATAAATACAAAACGTTTCATGAACTAGCCATTGACGTAACATTTAGTAGTTTATAAATGACTTGACACTGATTAATCCTGTGGTATAATTCGAGCCTATGAAAAAAGATTTAACTTACATAATTTTCGTGATTGATAGAAGTGGTTCAATGTCTTCAATCCGAACCGACATGATTGGTGGATTCAATGCCTTTATCAAGGCTCAACGTGATGCGAACATCGGCGATTGTCGTGTTTTCGCATATCAATTCGACACCGAATACACAACGATTTTTGAAAATCTCGACGTGAATAAGGTGCCGGAACTTACCGAAGCAACTTATCAACCAAGAGGCGGAACCGCTCTCTACAACTCCTTGGGAAAGACCATCAATGATATTGGTGTCAAGTTGTCAGTATTGCCTGAATCTGAACGTCCTGAAAAGGTTTTGATTGTAACCATTACAGATGGTGAAGATAATTCGGTTCTCACCAACTTCAAATATTCTATTCAATATACCTCTACAAAGGTAAAGGAAATGGTCAAACATCAAACCGAGAATTACAAGTGGGATTTCGCCTACATCGGTGCTAATCAAGACGCTTGGGCTGTCGGTAGTTCGATGGGCGTGTCAAATAACCTCAATTATGTTGCCGATTCCGCCGGAACTGCATACGCCTTTGACAATTTGACAAAAAGCACGTTGAGTTATCGTTCTGCTGGCTCTGGCAGCGCATTTGCGTTCGCTCCTGATACTAACAATCCAGCTACTCCTTAATCTCGGTTGAAGAACTGAATTAAACGGTTAAAGTATTGAGACAGGCCCTTGGCGGTAACACGTTTTCGGCCTGTTTCCTTTTTGTAGAAATCAATTATAGATTTTTCAATTTCAATCTGTATGATGGAATCGTCGTTCTCCCGTATTTCAATTGTTCTTTTTTTGATAGGCGTCTTCATAACTTGTTTTAAGTAATAAATATCTACTTTTAATTTTTTTAGTGGATATTTATATGTTAATATGATACCGTATATTATTGAACCCTATAATGCTTATCTAAAGCCTGCTAGAAAGAAACATTGGATGGAAATCGCTGAAGAAGAGGCACTTCAACATCGAATGATAATGGAAGAACAATTGAGAGATGCAATGTTACTTGAACAGGCTATTCACGAACAACAAGTTGTTGCACAACAAATACAAGACGGGCAATATGCAGTAAATGCTGGCGCTGGTGGAACTCCACCATTTGATTTCTTTGTAAGTCAATCGGAGATGAGAGAAGTAGCATCATTTTTTATGACTCCATTGTCAGGAATAGGGCCACTAACTGTCAATTTTACAAATTTATCTGTATCACCATCCAATGATACTTATTTTTGGGATTTTGGGTCTGGTTCATTAACTAGCACGCAGATAAATCCTGCGCCGGTAAAATATACTCAAACAGGAAGTTATACAATTAAATTACAAGGAACGAGTTCAACAGGAAATTCATCATCTGTATCATCAACAGTTGTAGTATCGGCACCAACATTAGTATCATCATTTATATTTAATACTTCATCGAATACACATCCGTCGAGTGCGTCATTTGTTAATACAACTACTTATAATGGGTCTGGAACATTAATTTATTTGTGGACTCTTGGAACTGGTAGTATAACTACAGCATCATTTAACCCATATCCTCAACAATACGCAAATTCAGGTTCATATATAGCATCACTTCAAGTCACCGAAAGTTTATACAATATAACTTCGATTTCACAAGTTAGTTGGTCAATATCTTAAAATATTAAAGAAAATAAACCCTGATAAAAATATCAGGGTTTATTTTTGTTTATTGAATGAAGTAACCGACGCCCTATGCTGCCGAAGTTTGTGCTTCGGCCAAGTGTGGAAGATGTGGCTTCCACGTTGGGTGCTTGATATCACGAATCAATTCCATTGCCGTCATAGGTTTTGGGGCTTTTGGTTGACGAATTAACGTCAATCCGGCTTCACTATTTGATTTATTTCCTTTCTTGGAATTAATCTCCTTGGAAGTCAACGCCAAATTTTCCCACGCATCTCTACCACCTTTTGATTTAGGCACAATATGGTCGATGGTTGCCTCATCTCTCTTGAGTTTCTTACCGGTGTATTGGTCAACACCACCATCACGAATAAAGATTGCATCTTTTGAAGGCTTACCCCTGAAACTCTTTCGAGGCATTTTGTAATAATTCTTGGCAATCAACACAGTAGGAGCACGCATAATCTTTTGACCGTCGCGACCATAATGAATGGCATCTTCCATTTCCCACGGACGAACCGGCAACACAATCCACGTTGCCCAATCTACTGGACGAGCGCTAATTGCGTCGTTCATAGGAGAACCGTGTTCATCAAGAATGTAATTGTCATTCTCATCCTTAGCGTAATCAAAATCGAGGGCTTCTGCTGAGTTGCCTGCTGACAAATCAACAATAGCCTTGGCAACTGTGGAGATGCCCATGGCCTGCCAATTACGATTCAATTTTAGGACGATTGTTCTGTTGATAACGCTCATATTGAATAAGTATATCACGATTAATTGAATTGTCAACTACGAAATATAAAATCTGTTTTGTAAGAATTTTCGTATGAATCAATTATACTGTTATACTTATTCTTATGGGAAGAAAAAAAATAAATCGAACAAAAGAATTTAAAGATGAAAGAAACCGAAAACAACGAATGGAAAGTTACTGGCGAAACGTTGATAAAGAACGAAAAAACGCCAGAGATAGATATTATAAGAAAAAGACATCACAATCAAAAATATGATATAAATTTTAGTATATTTGAAGACGCGAACACGGAAGAGTTTGCGTATTTTTTAGGATTCTTTTACGCCGATGGATATAATAATGAAAAAAGTGGACATATAAACATCTCTCTGAAATATAAAGATTTGGAAATTTTGGAGAAATTTTCAAAATTATTTTTTGGAAACCGTCCAATTAGAATATCGTCGGTCAGATGTCAGACAAATAAAGATAATAAAATATGTAGTTTATCTATAGGAAATAGAGAATTGACTAAAATATTATCTAATTACGGAGCACCACAAAAGAAAACTTTTAAAATTAGATTTCCATTTTGGTTAAATAAAAATCTTCAAAGACATTTCATTAGAGGATATTTTGATGGTGATGGAAGTATAATGAAAAACAAAAACAATCATAGTTTAAATTTGGTGGGAAATTTAGAGTTTAATACAGAATTAAAATCGGTTATTAAAGATTTGATAAATTTGGATTTTGGATTAATAAAACAAGATAAAGTAACGCTCTTATATAAAGGCGGTAATAGAAATACACAAAAATTTTTAGATTGGTTATATGAAGATTGTAAATTATTTTTAGTCAGAAAATATAATAGATATAAAGGTTTATTAGTAGAAAGAAACAGAGTAAAAAATCTTTATTCCTATGTATATTATAGTCCAAAAAATAATAAATGGATTTCACGATTATCTTCCAAACACAATAGAAAGTGGATAGGTCAATATAATACTAAAGAGGAAGCCATATATGCATATAACTCCCACCCTTTAGCGATACATTATTCTTAAACTCAAAGAATAGTATCTACAAGACCATAATCAAGACATTCTTGTGCTCCCATGCACAAATCATGACTCAAGATTTCATCAAGGTCTTTTGGGTCAAACTTGGTTTTCTTCAAATAAACTCCTTTGATTAAACCCATCAATAATTCAAGATTCTTGATTTCATCTTTGAATTGCATATAGTTTCCCCAAAGACCTGAACTGACTTGGTGGACTAACATACACGAACTCTTTGAAATATAACGCCTGTCACCAACGGAAGATAAAAGAGTAGCCGCGGACGCAACCATTCCCTCACAATATGTATCAATTGGAACCGGGTTATCAATAATTTTATCTACAGCTGCCATGCCGGCAAAGATGTCGCCGCCATCACTACAAATATGGATTTCAATCCTTGGTGGTTCTGGTAAATTCAATCCAAACTGAATCATCTTCATTTGTCTGGTTAAATCGTCAATTTGTCTGTTAAGATTAAGAATACTTTCCTTATTTACATCACAATAGAAGTAGATTCTATTGCCTTGTGGTGAGGATTCAGAAGACTTCTCTAATGTGATGATTTTTGGGGAATCGTCAACATCAGCCGTTTCATTGTTGTTTTTGAATTTCCAATTGCTCTTCATACCAATAAATAGAAAGCCCGTGGTGAAATGTCTCCACCACGGGTTGTCCCGTCAATTTTAATTTCAAACTACTTTAAATCGCAGGATTTATGAATAGTTAGTGCGCCGTTCTCATAAATGACGTAGTTTTGAGAGCCAGGATGGGTATCAAGACATAGATTATACGACGTTGTTTCGGTCAACGTTGGAGTGAAAAGAAACTTATCACCCAATGTCGTATTAATACTAACATCCCCCATAGGAAGGACTCCGTATTGGTCTACCCCCTGCGCTACCACAACCCATTTAATTGAACGTTGTGGCGTATGCCCGACAATCTGATGAATTCCCTTGATTGGAGAGAATTCTTGATTCCAATCGCACCAAAACAATCCACCATAACTACGAGAACGACTTGAACGAGAGAATCCGGCATAGGTGAACCAGTGTTCGCCATTAGCATAAAGATTCTTCATTGCCTGTGTTGAGTCGTAGTCCAACTTCTCAACAACATCGGACAGCTTTGCCGATGAAATGGAATTGGATTTGAAACTGTCAGGATTAATCCAAACAGGATGAACGCCAGCATGACTCAACAACCATTGACCATCAAGAACGTAGAAGAATTTTAGTTTCTCCCATTCCTGATTAGTAACAATGTCATTGATGGCAATAGACTTGAAGTGGTCATAGCCAGAACAACGAGTTCTGATGTTATCCTTGAACCAATAGTGAACGTCATGATTTCCGCACAGGTGGATACGGTCTTTCTTGTGGATAGACTTCTTGAACCACTTTGCTACGTCAGTAACAATATTAGGATTGTCATAGAAGTCATCAAAGTAATCTCCAAGGAAAACCGTCAAGTCTGGCTTGACAGCTTTGATGATTTTCTCCACAAGACTGATACGGTTATGAACGTCTGGAATGATTAGATATTTCATAATCTATTAGTCTAACAGAGTTGTTATAGAAGTCAAGCGTTGACAATTAAATGTCTCGGATACCCTCTTTTGCCCAATCAACACCTTCGGTATCAACAAGAAGTCCTTGACCAAATTGTTTTGGTTTTCTTGGGCGACCAACTTGACGTTTGACTTCTTTGGAAGGTTTTGCCAACCAATAAGTAAAACCAATCAGAACGACGGCGAATATAATAGCATCCATAATTTTATGTGTCGAGGGTTATAATGAGTTTCTTGTCTTTCTTTTCCCAACCGGCCTTGTTCATGTCTTCTTCTGTCATGACACTGATATCATCGTCAGACTGCATAAACAATACACAGGCTTGATTTGCTTTGAGTTTTTCCGCTCGTGGTTCAAGAACTTGTTTGGCGATGGCACGTTGCATCATTTGAACACGCAATGGGTCACGAACATTAAGTTTGATTATTACGACGGCTTTTTTTGGAAGATTTTCGAAGTCGAGAGTCTGTCCCCATTTGACTATACTCTCTAGGAGGGGAGGGGCCGATTCCGTTGGGGCTACTACCCCCCTAGTGGCATCGTTACTTGGCATGGCCGGAATTACTGGCTGCCAGACCACTCCCAATTCTTCACTGTAAAGCCACTGTCCTTTGTCAGTTTGAGATTTTTCGTTGAGGTCGTCAATGAGTTTGATTATTTCCTCTGACGCCGGTGCTGCATCTTCCCTTGGTGTGATATTTTTCATAACTTTTTAAATTTACTTTACAATTACTTTGTCAACTTCTTGATGACTTGGACGTTCATACTTGGCGACAAATCTATCAATAATCTCAGGCCCAACATGACGGTCACGTTGTGCGTCTCTACGATAGAGTTCATCCGTTGGAACTTCAAAGGCAACGGCAATGATGAAAGCACCAGCACCACGGCCCATGTTAATCCAATCACGACGAGACTTACGATTGACACTGGTGGCATCAATCATCGCACTCTTACCGACGTGTAAAGCATCTGAAATCTTTCTACGTGCGACACCGAACGCTTGGGCGGAAACTGACTGGTCAGCTTCTCCTGAGCCCAACTGGGCTCGGAGTTCGTCCGTGGAAACGTATTCCACATCATTCTCTTTGGCAAATTTCTTACCCCAAGTTGACTTACCACTCGCGGGCGGGCCTACAAGGATAATCAAAGCGTTCTTTTTATCTCCACCTAACTCTAGTTTGTTCATAAATAATCCGCGTTCTGTATGCTTCTCTTGTAACTCTCCAAGAGACTTTGTATGTTTAACTTTCCAATTGGGTTCATTGAATGAACCTGATATTCCGGCAACGGTTGATTGGTTTTCATACAAAATTCAACCAACCATTTAGCACAATCCATTCCTGTTTTTTCATTTGGCTGCTCTGGATTGTCATAAGGCAAATCGTGGTCAAATGATATAAATCTTGGTAAACCTCTCTGTTGAATGATACGAATAAATTCAGAATAATTACGAACCGTCTCCCAAGCTCGAACATCATTAAGGAACTTATTCGGATTGCGTATGTCATCAAGAAAAAGATTATACATATTTATATTCTATACCAATTTTTAATTTTCGGCAAATACTAATTCGTGGTAGTCCAGTATCATTTACTGCATCTGAAATTGAATTCCATTGTGATATTAATTTGTCTTTGTCAAATTTACCTATTTTTTTACATCCTTTTGGTAGTTTAGAAACAAAAGATTTAATATCACTTTTATAACACCATTGATATCCATTAGCATAGTTCATTATTTTGCGACAACACATAGATATGCTTTGTCTATATGTGTTTGTATTTTTTTCTGCGTCAATACAAGACGAAAATTCATTTATAATATTGCCATAACTGTCAATCTGATACACAGGCTTATATTGTGATTGACTTATTTTTCTTTTTGTTTCTTTGGTATGTTTATTTCCCTTATGAGAATCGCTTAATCGTTTTAATGATTCTGATGAAAATTTTGACCCTAAACGAGAACCTGCTTTTGGAGAAATGTTATATCCAAATTTATTATCAAAACTTTTATGAAAATCTATCCAGTATTGTTCTCTAACAATTAAATTATTGACATCATCTACAAATTCCAAAATTTCAAATGAAAAATTTTTAAATCCAAATTTATTAAAAGTTGATTGTAAATGGTTATTTACGTGTTTCTTTTTTCTTAAAGCACTTCTATGAGATTTCCACCGTTTTCGAAAATTTATTGCACTTCCAATGTATCTTTTTTTATTAATAGAATTTACAATTTGGTATATGCCACTTTTATTTAAATCCTCTTTGTTCATGGTTATAAATATAACCAAAATAATGAAAACGAAACATTTTAACTAAAAATAAATTATCCCTCGTAAAATTGTTTAAATATTCCTAATTTTGAATATGATATGAAAAGATTAAAATCCATTGGACACATATCAATAATTTTCCAATTACCGACAGTTCTAATAAATTTTGAATTATGGTCGGCAATATATTTATCATATGCAACTTCTTGTAAAGTTTTCATACTTCCTTACCATTGACAATATCAGTAACGCCTGCATTTGTCAATTCTTTAATGGCATCTACATGATACCCACCATATTCGTAATACTTGGTTCCTGGCAGTCGTAGGAACTTTCCCAAGACGGATTCCAGCATTATGTTAGAGTCACCGCTAAGGAACTCATACCAATAGATAGGATTGTTCTTCTCGTAAAAATTTCGTCGTGAATGTGTTATAACTTTCATAGTTTTGTAATAATCATCAGGCCATATACCATACCACAACCCCAAAAATTCGGCGGCCTCGGAAGTCCATTTTTCTACTGGCTTTTTTCGTTTCATTCGTGATTATCTCTCTCATAATTAGGGCCGTCGGCGTCAAAATCACCATCAAAAGTCAAATCTTCGTCTTCATCTTCATCCATACCGTAATATGGAGAATTTGGATGGTCGGTATGCCAGATATTATAAACTGTAAAGTCAAATATGATGAAGTTTAGAATCTTCAAAGTAATATTGAATTTTGGATTATGGTCACAGATGTATTTATCATACGCCCAATCAAAAACAAAGAAGTCAATACCGTCGGCGAAACTCCTATAATTGTAAAAGGATTCCAATTCCCAAGCATAGTTGTCACCGATTTTACTGTGAAGATTTCGTAGATTCATATCATTGTTTGTAGTTTTGATTGATTAATTTCAAGCTCCACTCCTTCCCTATGGAGGGGGAGTAAAAAGGAATGAGGGGGGCCACCACTATACCTTCGGCTGGTTTACCATTAGTTTTCCAAACTTGTGAGTCTGCTAAATTTCTAAAGTATTCAACCGTATGAATACTTTTATCAAATTTCAAAATTTCAATCACATCAACCATCGGAAGATGCAACTCCAAACAGAGTTCACAAAATTTAACAAAACTTAAAACTTCTCTGGTATCCAAATCCTTGATTCTGAATACACGAATCTCCGGCTCTTTCAACTCCATCGTGTTACCATTCAATTTCGGCCCAATACTTTCGGCCTGAATTGCTAGGTTCCTACCCAACGCAGTCATTTTATTTTTGATATCATATTTAGCGACTGCTGCCCAAGGAAACCCACTTCCTTCTTTTAGAACGAATCGTCTTGAACACGCACTAAACTCACCATTATTGAATATAAAAGTTGTTGAACTACCATCAACTTTTTGGGTGACGCATACACCCATTCCATCCAATTCTTCTAATGAGTTGGAATTACTTAACATATTATCCTCGTCGGAAATCGAAATGAGACTGGTAGGAAAATTAGCAGCAGCGTCACCACGAACTGAAACGTCAAGTGGTCGCTCGTATTTTGTTATACCAAGTATTGTTGATACGTCAACTCCTTCATTCCATATAAATTCTGCACCATCAAACGGAGCATTCATCTTTACAAAATCGTTCAATATTGAGATTGGACAAACCAATCCACTTGACGGAGCACCCTTAAACCTAGCATTCCAAATCCTAAACTTTTGTCGTCTCATGAACTCAAAGTAAGGATTGCTCTCCGGCACGATAGAATCAATGGCAATGAAAACTACCAGCTCTCCTTCCTTATACTGACCTTTCGGAATAACCACAGGCCACTCCATTACCTTTCCAACTTCAAGTTTTTCAACTTCTTCGTTTGGATGCTTCTGAATTGAATGTAATTTTTGAATTGTTGCTAATTTGTTCATAGTTAATACTTACAATTTCTTTTCTCGTATTTTTCGAGAGGGGTTATTAATTCATACTTACCGTTCTTTTGTAATTCCATCACAAAGAACTGTGCGTTTTTAGGATTCCTCAACAGTTCAAATTCTTCAATTGTCAGGCGGAACCAACGCATCAAAAATACTCTCAATGTCATTCCGTGAGTCACAATTAAACAATTCTTCGAGTAATTGGGTTTCCTAAAATCTCGGTGTAATGTTTCAAGAAATGTGCTAACTCTATCAAATACATCTGCACAACTCTCGCCACCATGAAATCTGTAATAGAAGTGACCAAAGGCATCACGTTCTTCGGTGTTATAGTCATAACCTTCGGTTCTCAACCTACCACACCATTCTTGTTCACGCAGCCTTGGGTCTTCTCTCGTTTCTGCAACATTTATGAAAGGTTTTACATATTGAAATGTTTGGCGTGTTCTATAAAACGGCGAAACGTATATACTAACACCCTCATTACGTAGTAATATTCCCAAATCTTTTCCGCTATGTATGGATTGTAAAATACCGTTCTCGGTAAGATTCAAAGCATAATCAGGTTTGGTTTTGTAAATTTCCTTGTTTACATTACCTTCCGGTGTGGCGTGACGTAATAAAATGATACGATTCGGTTTACTCATATAACACACTATACCACAGAGTTATAAAAAGTCAACTTGAAATGGATTCGGATTATTCGATAAATCCTTGATATAACCGTATCCATCGAAATTGGTCAAATCCAATTTCTTGACAACTTGAACGTGTAAATGCTGGAATGTGTTTCCGTTTGTTGGCCAAGTTCCAACTCTACCGATGACTTCACCTTTTACAAATCTTTTCTTTACTACCAATGAATTTGGGTCTAAATGAGCTAGAACCAAGAATGGATTGTTTGAATATTTATCGGTTAGAGTATAACGTCCACCCCAACCAATTTGAGTGTCTGTGTCGGTAAAAATATCAACAACATCGGCATCAAAAGGACATCTTACTTCGGTTCCTTCTTTGATGTTTATATCAATTCCCAAATGAATGTAATTTTTCTTTTCGTCCATGTAGGTTCCGGTCCAAACATCCTTACGGTTTTCTGCCCAACCACCGTATGTATTTTTATTTAAAGAATTCAAGGCATCTTGAATTTGTGAAGGGATTTTGGTATCGGTTATCAAAACCTTATTTGCCAAATAAAAGTCATTGAGATTGATATAATCAAAATCCCCATCGAAAAAACTATTGCGGTTGAGTCTCATTGAAGGATTATACCACATTACGGTAAAAAGTCAAGTGGCAACCACATAGAAAACTTTTGCGTATGTGATTGCCATTTCATACTTATTCTCATGAACTCAAAATACAAATATGATGAAACGGAACTTCGTGAGAAGGTTAAGCAGTCGGTCAATATGAGACATTTACTTTCTTTGTATGGTGTTGTTCCTGCCGGCGGAAACTACGGAACAATGAAACGACAATTAAAACATTTCAAGATTGATACGTCACATTGGGGGACTGTTAAACAAAGACAAGGTTGGTTAAAAGGTAAGACGCATAACTGGTCACCACGAATGCCTTTATCACAAATATTAGTTAAAGATACTGAATGGGGCGGCGGCTCGCATAGACTTAAAAATAGATTATTTGAAGAAAATATATTTGAAAGAAAATGTTATGGTTGCAATTTATACGAATGGAAAGATAGTCCAATCCCTTTAGAACTTGAACATATAAATGGTGATAGAATGGATTATCAAAAGGCAAATTTGACTATACTTTGTCCAAATTGTCATGCTTTAACTAAAACTTACAGAGGTAAAAATAAAGGTAAGAATGGTGCTACTGGAGGGACTTGAACCCACACTTCATTTCTGAAAATTCGTCTTAAGCGAATCGCGTCTGCCATTCCGCCACAGTAGCAACTACCAGTTTATAAAGAAAACTAGCGTAAAACTAAACCCATTTTTTGAAAGTCAACAGGCCCATAAGACTTAATTGGTAGCGGGAGAAGGATTTGAACCTTCGAGGCACATAGGCGGCGCGTTATGAGCACGCTGAGATACCGGGCTTCTCACATCCCGCAGTTAAATTTTGGTCGTCCTAAAGGGAATCGAACCCTAAACCTTACGCCAATCTAGCGATTAATCCGATTATAAGTCGGACGGCTCTCCATGAGCTATAGGACGGGAGCGAGTAGTCAGAATCGAACTGACACATCAACTTTGGAAAAGTCAAAGGCTACCACTACATCATACTCGCGTTACATCAATAACTATATCATCAGACTCAAAAATGGCAACCAAAATTCATTTTTCTTTGACTTCATATAATTTTGGTGCGGGATGGGTAATCGAAACCCCGCCTGAAAATTGGCAATTTCCTGTTCTACCACTAAACCAATCCCGCTTACTTTATAACTATATCACAATTCAGAAAAAGTCAAGCCTTCCGCAAATATTTTTGATTGACCTATTTTAAACGTGTGATTAAAAATATCCATTCATATGCTAACGATAAGTTTGTGTCGGCAACTATTGGGTTTTATACCGACGACTATGTTTTAATTTCAGAACAAACAAAATGGTATCCTATTTTTCATAAAAAATCACAAAATACGAATTCCAAAAAAACACCATATCTAAGTGTTCGATATGACGAATTTGGTAATGAGGCTGGTTGGTAATCAAATATTTTGCGTTTTTGAATTTGGTCAAATATGTATGAGTGTTCGGAACGTAAAGAAAACGCTTGACAATCGACCCGAAGTTGATAGGATGTCATCCGTTAAGTGAAATTTTAGATGCTAACAGCAGTCAATTTTTTATCAAAAAACAAAGCGCATCTAGCCAAATTTTAAGATTCGCACAGCAATCTATTACTTAAAAATCGAATCTTGTTAATTTATTGTCACAAAAGTAATCTTTTCATAAAAGTAAACACTATTTATTAGTGTATGAAAAAAATATGTAAAAATTGTTTAAAAGAGTATAATACGATTGTAATAATAAATGGAAAACGAAAAGCACTCTATAATAGAAAGTTTTGTCTTGATTGTTCTCCGTTTGGATATCATAATACATCAAGTTTAACTAAATTGACATCGAAATCAATAATAGATTCGTTGTCAAAAGAAGAATTTGAAAAGTTAATTAAAGAATCTAAAAGTAGAAGAGATTTTTTCTTTAAAGTAAAAATTAAAAATAGTGGCGATTCTTATAAAATATTAGATAGAAGACTGAAATTGGATGACGTTAGTATATCTCATTTTAATAAGGGCAATAAAATTTCAAATGTAAAGTTAAAGGATAAAGATGTTTATGTAGAAAATTCTACACATAGGAGTATAAGATATAGATTTTTTAATGATAAAATAGTTGAATATAAATGTGGTGTATGTAATATTTTACCATATTGGAATAATTTACCTCTAACTTTACAAGTTGACCATATTAACGGTAATAGGTATGATAACAGAAAAGAAAATTTAAGATGGATATGTCCTAATTGTCATACACAAACAAAAACTTATAGTAGCAGTCTGTATTATAAAAACAAAAAAGGAAAATAGTTATGAAGAAGAACGCATCAAAGAACACAGTCGCCGTCAACACCAACTCCTTCGGTTACGAAGACGTGCAATCAATTCAACAGTCAGTTTTGGAAAACCGTTTCCGTCCAACTGCCAATCCTCTTGTCGCAGGACTTGAGAACGTTAGTAATTTAACTACGACCGAAAATGGGGCGCTTGCCTATAAGAGCACCCTGAATTCCCTGCTCGATTTCTTCGGTAATGGTGCCGCCCTACGTAGTCGTAGTGAAACGGACGTTATTCAACTTTTCACCAAGGCTTTTGCAGAAGACAAACTTCTGGCCTTGAAGACTCTGTTCTACATCCGTGACGTGCGTGGTGGTCAAGGCGAACGTAAAACTTTTCGAACCATTATTAAATGGTTGGCTAAAAACTATCCTGACGTGGTTCGTAAGAATCTCCAAAACATTTCCGTCTTTGGACGTTGGGACGATTTGTATTCTTTGTTTGATACCGAACTTGAAAAAGACGCCATTAATTTGTTCACACAACAATTGGCTGCTGACTGGCAATTAATGAAGTCTGAAAAATCGGTTTCGTTATTGGCCAAATGGTTGAAGTCTGAAAACACTTCCTCAAAGGAATCGTGTGCGTTGGCAACAAAGTTTCGTGAGGCTTTGGGGTGGAATTCTAAAAAGTATCGTAAGACGCTTTCACAACTTCGTAAGTATATTGATGTTGTTGAAGCCAAGATGTGCGCACAGGATTGGGCGAACATTAACTTTGAACACGTCCCATCAAAGGCTTCTTTGAACTACCGTAAGGCGTTCGAGAAGCATGCTGGTGATTCCTACAAGGAATATCTCTCAAAGGTTGAGAAGGGTGAAGCTAAGATTAACGCAGGTGCGTTGTATCCTTACGACATTCTCCGAACCCTTGTTGAGAACGTTCAATCTCCTACGTCCGTGAAGGCGGCGGATTTGCAATGGAAGGCTTTGCCTAACTACGTCGAGGGCGACGGTAAGGGTTTGATTATAGCTGATACCTCTGGCTCAATGTACGGATTGCCATTGTATGTGGCGGTTTCTTTGGCAATTTACTTTGCTGAACGTAACAACGGCCCATTCAAGGATGTCTTTATGACATTCTCCAATACTCCATGCTTCCACCGACTTGTTGGTAACAACCTGTTGGAAAAGTATAAGAATTTGGATGCTGGTGGTTGGGATATGAACACCAACCTTCAAGCCTCACTGGACTTGATTCTCAAGACGGCGAAGGACAACCGTGTAGCACAGAAAGACCTTCCGAGAGTTTTATTTATAATTTCGGATATGCAATTCGACCCATCGAGTTCATCGAATGATAAAACAAACTATGAACTGATGAAAGAAAAGTTCAAGAGAGCGGGATATCAAATTCCTAACATTGTATGGTGGCAAGTAAATTCTAGTCAGAATAACGTTCCGGTCAAAGTGACCGATTCCGGCGCGGCAATTGTTAGTGGAAGTCACCCATCAATACTAAAACAAATCTGTTCCACGTCTTTCTTAACTCCTATGGGGTTAATGTTAAAGGCAATCACAGATAAAAGATACGACGCCGTGGTTGTATAAAGTTAAAATTAAATCAAAGAAAGCCGCCAAGAAATTGGAGGTTTTCTTATGTCAGTTACTATGTATATATCGTATGGTATATATTAGAAAATGTCCAATGTGTAGTAGGGATATAGAATATCCTGACAAACATTTATTTAATCGAGCAGAACGAGAATTGCGTTGTTGTAAATCTTGTGGAAGTAAAAAAGCCAACGAACCTAAGAAGATTAAATCATTTGATAGAAACTGTCCAAATTGTCAAACCACTCTGACATATAAATCATATCATTCTTGGTGGATGGCCAAGAAAAATAATCAATGTTGTATAAGTTGTTCCAAGAAAGGAATACCAAAATCTGCCAAGTTTAAGGAACATTTATCTAAAATTATGAGTGGCGAAGGAAATCCTATGTATGGAAAGCATCATACACAACAAATGAAGGATTTAATATCAAACATAAACAAAGGAAATACAGCAGGTCTTGGATATAAATTTTCAGATAATTCAAAACAGAAAATGAGAGAGGTGGTCATTCGTAGGATTAAAAAATATGGAATTCATTCAAGAAATTTCAATCCTGATGCTTGTAAATTCATTGAAGAATTTGGAAAGAAAAATGGATATAATTTTCAACACGCCTTAAATGGTGGAGAGATTTCAGTAGCCGGATATCTTGTTGACGGTTATGATAAAGACAAAAATGTGGTATTTGAGTATGATGAAAAACGCCACTTTGATTGTAATGGAAAATTAAAATTGAAGGATTGTAACAGAATGAATTGTATAAAATCCCAATTGGATTGTAGATTTTTTAGATACAATGAAATTACAAAAGTAGTAGAAGAATATTAAATTGCCTTTAAATGAATTGTAATGTATGATGTTAATATGAAAACTTATAGATGTTATAATACAAATTTAAAAGAAGTCGGTGGGTGGTCAACTTTAGATAAAAAAGGAACTGTTGAAATTCACGATGAAAATAACAAATTAGCATTCGTAATAAATTTTGGTAAAATACCTGAACTGTCGGTTTATACATTAAAACATGGGTGGAAGAATGGTGATGGAGATTTTGATAAAAGAATATTTCAGGCAAAGGTAGTTGTTTAAGTTGGTGTTTCATATTGTTGTTGGAAATCGGGTGTGGAGAGAAATCTTCACACCATTTTTTTATAATTTGACTTACCGACAATTTAAGTTATACTCCCTAACATATGAGCGAAATGAATTTGAAAGCCTTTGGCACTAACTCGGTTAAACCGACAACTCCCCGAAAAAAAGCACAACCGGTCACTTCGGAAAAAAGTGAAGAAGAAAAGGATATTCTAAATTCCCTTTCTCTCGTTCAATGGGCAGTTTGCGGCCCTCACACTTACAAACCAGTTTCTTCAACTGCCACAAAACTTACCAGTGGCGTTTATAGCGTAGCGGTCAGTCAATACCACGGAATCATTTATCAAAAGAAAAATGTCTGTGTTGATGACCTTTTGAGATTCCCCGATTCAATTTCTGAAAAGATTCTTAGCGAAATCACAACTTTCTGGGGTAAGGGAGAAAAATTCACAGAACATGGATTTCTACATCGCCGCGGTTATTTACTACATGGTCCCGCTGGTTGTCACACGAAGGGAACAAAAGTAATAATGATTGATGGTTCATTTAAAAATGTTGAAGATGTTAAAGCCGGTGATTTGTTAATGGGTCCGGACAGTAAACCGAGATTCGTTTACGAAACTTTATGTGGAAACGAAGAAATGTTTAAAATTACACCAAATAAAGGTAAACCATTTATTGTAAATAAAAATCATATTCTGCACTTAACTCCTTCATGTAAAAATGACTCGTTTAAATTTCCTCTAAATATAAAAGTCTCCGATTATCTAACATTGACAGAATGTGGTAAGGAAAGATTTAAACTCACTTATACTAATGGCATTAATTTTAATTCATTTAAAAATGAAAAACTATCAATACCACCATATATTTTAGGATTGTGGTTAGGCGATGGAACAGCAAGAGACCCGTCTATAACAAGTATTGATAGTGAAATTATCGATGAATGGACTGAATATGGGAAAACAATAGGAGTATCTATTCGCAAAGATGATATTGTTCATGTGTTTACTCAAGGTAAATTGGGGCATAGAGGAAATCCTAATCCATTTGAGGTCTTGTTAAGGAAACAGAACCTAAACGACAATAAACATATACCAAAAGAATATTTACGTTCAAGTAAAGAATGTAGATTAGAATTAATTGCGGGTCTATTGGATACTGATGGTTATTATAAACGAGGCTGTTATAATTTTACAAATAAAAATGAACAAATTGCAGATTCGATGCTTTATCTTTGTAGGAGTGTTGGTCTTGCCGCATATAAAACAACCAGTAAAAAGGGTTGTTGGTATAAAAATAGATACAAAGAAGGAATCTATCATAATATATCCATAAGTGGGTTTGTGGAAATGATACCATGTAAAGTTACAAGAAAAGTCGCATCTAAACGAAAACAAATAAAAGATGTATTGAGAACAGGGTTTGAAATAGAATCAGTAGGGAGTAATGATTATTATGGGTTTAATCTTAGTGATGACCATTTATATCTTACCGAAGATTTTATGATACATCACAATTCAGGAAAAACCTGTCTTGTTCAACAAATTATTGCAGACATTGTGAACGCTGATGGCCTTGTCTTCCAATGCACGAGCCATCCGGCAGTCTTCAATGATGGTCTTGCACAATTCCGTAAAGTCGAACCAGACCGTCCTATCGTCTGTTTGTTTGAAGATATTGATGCTATAATTTCGGAACATGGAGAGGACGAAATTTTACAACTTTTGGATGGTGAGTCGGCCATTGATAAGTGTCTTAATATTGCTACCACAAACTATCCTGAAAACTTGGATAAACGTTTGGTCGCACGCCCCCGCCGTTTTGACCGGGTCATTCAAATAGGAATGCCTTCGGACGAAGTTAGAAAACTGTATTTTCAAAAGAAACTTAATGTTACCGATGGAGAAATTGAAAAGTGGGTAAAGTCGTCGGAAGGATTTTCGTTCGCGGCTTGTGCTGAACTGGTAATCTCGGTGTGTTGTTTTGAGAAACCGTTTGAAAATGCCGTCAAAGATTTAAAAGAAATGATGAGTGCCAACGCTTCGAGTAGAGATTATGATTCTAAAGGACAAGTTGGATTTAAAGGATAAAATAAAAATTATGAATGAAACAAATAATAAAAAACAAGGTGACAGAGTATATTTTGAAATGGGCCACCAACTCCCTACGGGATGGGGTAAGGTTTGTGGGTCGGTTGGGCCAGTGATTATCATTGAATTGGAAGCACCAATCAAGGGATACGAATTCACTCACACTTACGTTCTTGACGCACAAATCAAGACGCCTCCGGCGGAAGCTCCGGTAATTGAATCGTAAGGATTGACAAATCCTCTTTCGTGTGATACATTAGTATCTATATGAAAGTTAAATGGATTATCGAAAATTTCGTTGGTGACAACGGATACGAAGACCTTATCGCAGAAGTTCGTAATCAAGGAATGGAATGTATCGTCCTTGATGTTCGTAATCATTTTGAATTAAGGCCTGACCTCATCCATGAAAACGAGGCAGTCCTTTTTCAAGGTTCAATCCAACTTTTCAGAAAGTTGAAATCCGAGTTACCGGCCTACCCGTTGGGGTGGATGACTGATGATAACTATCTTTGCAGTAACTACTACCCCCACGTTCAAAAGTTTCTATTCAACGACTGGCACGTTTTCACAACTGTCGGTGGACTGAAACACAATAAGTGGAATTTCTACGCTACATTCGCCAAAGACGCAATCCTTTATGTGCGTCCGAACGGCGGAGATAAAACCTTCACAGGACGTTTGTTGGACTTACAAGATTTTGACAATTTCTGGAAAGACATTGTTCATTGTAATGTAACCGATGATAAGGCGATGGTTGTCGTTAGCACCCCGAAGAACATCCGTGGTGAATGGCGATTCATCTGCACCAAGAACAAGGAAATCTTGGGCGTTTCTTGTTACAAATACAACAACCAACGAACCTACATCCCAACGGCACCACCAAAGGCAACGAAACTTGTCAATGAGATTCTTGAAAATGGTTGGTATCCTGACCCCGTATTCACGGTGGACATTTGTGAAGATAATGACGGTAACTATTGGTTGATGGAAATGAATTCATTCACATCGGCCGGAACTTACGCTGCTCCAAAGAAGTTGATTGTAGAGAAGGTATCAGAAATCGCTTTCAAGGAATGGTGTAACCACAATCAAGTATCATGAGTGAAGAAGATGATGTAAAAGTATATTTTGGAAATACTGATATAATATCATGTGCAGATTGTCGTGAGGCGAAGATTTTGGGCAATAAATATTATAACCGATTATCGAATATATTAGATAGAATCGCTGAACACTGTTGTCAACCATTTACAGAATATTTCAATGTAGATAATTTTCAAAGAAAGTTGGATGGATTGAATGTTAAATTTGATAAAACACAAGTAGAATTCATAGGTATATTAAATGGACGATGTAAATGTTGTTGTCCACAAGATATGTTGGATGATTACTTAAAAGCATGGAAAAAATTATGAACTGGAGTTGTCATTGTGGGAGATTGCATAGGTTGAAGTTTAGATACATAGTTTGTCCTGTTTGTCGGACTGAATGCCGTATCAAACAACCACCACTATCTGAATTATACAAAGAAATGGCGAAGTGGTTGGATTTTGATTACCATCTTTTACCAAAGAGATTGGCAATACGTTTGACCACTCACCATTTTTGGTTACTTGAACAAATTAAGTTATGACAACTGTTGTAAACATCAGATGTAAGAGAGGTCGGAAAAGACCTCATTGCGACGTTTATTGTGGTAGAGGTTCAATATATGGAAATCCATTCAAGATAGGTAAAGACGGTGACAGAAAACAGGTAATTCAAAAATTTCGTGAGTATTTTTATAAATGCTTGACGGATGTTACATTTCGTGATAATATATTATCTTTAAAAGGTAAAATTCTCGGTTGTTATTGTAAACCATTGGAATGTCATTGTGATGTAATCGTTGAATATCTTAAAGACGGTAAAGACGAGGAAAATAAACAAACTTTCGTTAAGACAGCTGATTTCTTTGGTTGAATATAAGAAAAGAGATTCCACAATATGTTTAAACAATTACTAAAAAGATTTGTTGATTGGAAGAAATCACCAATCAATGACAATGGTGCCTTTGGAACAAATATCCACAGAGTAATCCAATCTTTTTGTAATCACGACTGGGAATTTAGAACGGTAATAGGTGAAGAAGAACATGGGTTAGACCCATCACGAAGATTCTGTATTAAATGTGGAAAATGCCAACGTGGTTGGTATCACAGATATGGAGACGTGAGAATTACATGGGAAGATGATGATTTATGAAATTTTTAACGGAATTGGCCGACATGAAGGAACGAGGCGAGACACCGCCTGAAAAGAGAAATGCATGAGAAAGTAGATAAAGATGAATAACGACGTATATGAACTAACCGCCCGGGCGATGACTCTCGGACAAGAAGTATCCGAAATCTCTAATGCTGTATTGAAGAATCCAAAGTTCCCTACATGGTGGGGTGGATTGAGAGGGCAACATCATGATTTTACCGGAGGATTGGCCCGACATACGAGGGAAGTGGTTGACCTCTGTTTTGATAGTGTTGAGAATTTGGGGTTGGAAAAGATTGATAGGAAAGAATTATTCTTATCAGCATTGTTCCACGATTCAGGTAAAATGTTTGATTATCAACCAAATCCGAATTACGGGGCTGTGTATTTTACGGAAGACGGAGAACAATGTCAACCTGAACCCGAATTCGTAGCTGCTCCTCATAAGAGAATTATTCATCATATTAGTCGTTCGGCCTTGATTTGGAGTCATTCTGTAGTTCGACATATTGAATTTTCTGAAAAGTATCACGACGTAGTTTTACATAACATTCTATCTCACCACGGCCATAGGGAGTTTGGTAGTCCGGTGGCACCGAAGACACAGGCGGCGTGGTTGGTTCATCTGTGTGATGGTATCAGCGCCAGAATGAATGACTGTGACAGATTGGATTTGGTTCACGGTAAACCGAAGGGAGCACAATGAAAAAGAAAATGGTTTTTCTTCATTACAATAAACCGGCTTCAAGGGCGGCAAAGAAGCCTCTAATGTCGGTTCATTTCAATAAGAAATGTTATGTGGTTGACCACATCCATTGTAATGTTGCGTTGGAAACTTCCCACAGAAAGAGACAACTGTATTGTGTATTGAAGGGTCAATGCTTTAATGTTGTAATAACAACAAGAGAAGATGGATTAACGCAGGCAACTATTTTGTAATATGTTATGTCCATCTTGTAAAACCGAACACAAACCTATTTTTGAAAAAAATGATGTTGGTGATGTAATTCACTTTCATGGTTGGGGTGGTGAAATGTGGTTTAAATATGATTATACTAACTATTGGCATATTAAAATAGAATGTAAATCGACATCAACTAATAAAACCGAAATTGGATATAAGAATAAATAATTTTATGACAAACATCGAACAAGTAAAGAAGGTAAGGGAGATTACATTGGCTCCTATTAACAAGATTAACAAAGCATTGGCCGAAACCATTGGCGACGTTGATAAGGCCATTGAAATCCTAATCAAACAACGTGAAGCCAGTGTTGAAGATATGGCGAATCGTAAGGCTGATAGTAGCTTTGTATATTCATATGTCCATAACAACAAGGTTGGTGCTATGGTTGTATTGGCATCACAGACAGACTTCGTAGCGAAGAACGAATTGTTCACACAATTGGCGAAGGACATTTGTATGCACGTCGTATCAAGTCCTGTTCAGGCTCAATATGTGGATGAACACAGTGTCAATGAGGCCAGGCGTGGTATTGTGATGGAAGAATTGTATAAGCAATCAGAAAACAAACCACAAGCCATTCGTGATAAGATTGTCAAGGGTAAGATGGACAAGTGGTATTCTGAAATTTGTCTTCTAAACCAAAAATTTGTGAAGGACGATACGCTTACCATCAAGGAACTTATCACAAAGGTTTCTGGAATTGTTGGTGAGAAAATTGAAGTCAAACAATTCACAAGACTATCGGCTTGAACGAATTACCTAAATGTTGTAGAGTAGAAGTGGCTTTGGTTCCAAAAGACCAAATTCAAGTATGGGGTATTGGGCCGTCACTGGAACATAAAGAAAAAGACGGGACAATAACCGAAAGTGAAAGACGGGTTCTACAAGCATTACAGATATTTCGTATAACAAGTCAATGGGAAAATGAGCAGTAAGATAACAGACAAACAGATTGATGAAATTCACACGGCCATTGACGTGTTGATGAAGTGTGGTTGTTGGAATGTGCTTAATGAAATGTTTATGGGCCTCGACCTGAAAGTATGGCGGACGAACATAGACATTTTATTGAGTTACGCCACAGCAAGTTTATCTGGTAAAAAGAATATCCCGGCAAGAGAATCGTTTATAAATACTTGTAAAAGGATTCACCCTGATATAGAATTGTGGAAAGGATTAGATTAAAATATGAATGAAAGATTTGTTAAACCAAAAGTTTATCTGCTTGGATATACTACTGTAGATAAAAATGCCGTAATAGAATACCTTAAAGACACCGACCAAATTGAATTTTTAGATGAATTTGAAAAGGCCGTCAATGAAGGATTGGATGTTGGAGAAATTCTTTGTAGTTTTTATGCTAAAGCCTGTTATGCTTCTCTGACGAATAAAAAGAATAAGAATATAACCAAGACTAGAGCCATTTATGATAATATAGTTGGAATTCTTGATTCCGGTCACGGGTCTGTTATAGAACATTGTCAATTGAATTTTATGGTAACTAATTGTAGTCGTGTATTTACACACGAATTAGTTAGACACAGAGCCGGAACCGCATTTAGTCAAACGTCAGGTCGTTATGTAAGAACAGATAAATTAAATGTAGTAATCGACCCAATTCTTGAACCCGCCTACGATTTAGTTGAAGAATCACGTCTATATTTGGAACAATGGTATAAAAAGATGGAAGAACGTCTTAAAATAGACCAAGTAAAAGACTTTGGAACTAAAAAGAAATTGACAAGCGCTATGCGAAGAATGTTGCCTAATGGTCAGGCAAATGAAATGGGTGTATCATTAAATCTCCGAGCATTACGTCACACAATTGAAAATAGAACCTCAAGACACGCAGAATGGGAAATCAGATATATTTTTAATCAAATTTATAAATTGATGAAAAAGAAATATAAGGCAATGTTTTTTGATTCAAAAGAAGAAGAAATAGAAGGTTTATTAGAAATTACATTTAAAAATAAAAAAGTATAAAGTTTCATATTCATAGTTATATTTATATACAAAAAAGGTAAATATGACTGTGAATATAAGAAAAAAAAGAATTGGAAACAATAAACCATTGCGAACTGCCCCATATCCATCAAAAGATTTAACTGGTAAGAGAATCAATAAATTGACAGTTCTTAAATTTGAAGAATATAAACCAAATTGTGTTGGTGTAAGAAATTGTTATTATAGATGTAAATGTGACTGTGGAAATGAGGTTGTTATTTCACAACAAGAATTAAATCATGGACGAAAATCTTGTGGTTGTTCTTTAGATTATTTTAGAAAAAATATTTTACCTAAAAATGCTAAAGAAGAATTTTCGTTAACATATGGAGAAGCATCATTCAATGCTTTATACAGCGGATATGTGGATAGATGTAAAAGAAAAAATAGAGAATTTGGATTAACAAAAGAAGAATTCAAAGAAATAACCAGTAAAAATTGTTTTTTCTGTGGTATAAGACCTTTACAGATATTTTCAAAAGGAAAGAAACATAAAAATGGTCATTATTTCCATAATGGAATTGATAGAATAGATAGTTTAAAAGGTTACATAAAAGAAAATGTGTTGCCTTGTTGTGAAATTTGTAATAAGGTTAAGAGGGATTTAAGTTTAGAAGAATTTTTACAATGGATAAATAGATTAATGGATTTTAGAAAAAATCAACTGATTGAGGAATGAAGGCTACACATCAACTTATAATGTGGCACAGATGGGTCGGTGCGCATAAGTTTGAACAAACTCTACGACATTACCGTTGTCGTTTTAAAAAAGATGGGACTTTGATGGTGTGGCGTGGAACCCATTTGGTATGTATGGGTTCATATCCACCAACATTGTTCTATTATAGAAAATATGGAGATTGGGAGACCATTAGAAATCATTACATTATAGATAGTTTCGGTGATAAAAACAGTATCAAGCATATTACAAATTACAAGCATTATGAATACAGCTCAAGACTTCCAACAAGTAATCGAAGGCGACTACAAAATCTCCGATTTGAAGTCATACGGAGAATACAAATACAGTGTTACTGCGAAGGGCGGCGTCACAAAGGCAGAGGTTGAACGACTATCACCTGACAACGTGAATAGTTCTTCATTTTGGGAATACATTGAGAAGAATCCTGAAATCAAGAACGACGCAATTTGTTTCGGTGTCGGTAAAGACGGAACAAAGGAAGAAGTGAATAAGAGAAACTTCGCTTTGGCCTGTTCAATGAATGTATTTTGTCCAATCTTGGCATACAAAGACTGTCTTGGAATGCCCTTATTGGATATAGGGGCTGGTTATGGAATGCTTAAGGAATTTGTAGAACAAAATAGTAAGTTAAAATATTTTGGTGTTGACGTATATCCAAAGGTAGAGGGAGTATTACAAGTTGCTGGCGACGGCTCTACACTACCATCTGAAATTATGTCGTTAGCAGGAAACTTTGGATTGGTCATGTCAATCAATGTCTTTCAACACTTGTCTGTAAAACAACGCCGTCATTACTACGAACAAATACATCGGTTGTTACACCCCAACTTTGGAGTATTTACTTTCAGTATTTGTTGTCAATTGCCAAATAGCAGACAAAGAGGATTCAAGTGTGAAGAAACAGGTAGAGAATATATGTGTCACTACGGTCAATATACTGAAATGCAGACTTATCCAGAAGTCATGGAGGATTTACATAAACATTTTAACATTATATCTGTTTCACAAAGAGGCGAAGCAGACTTCACTTTTCAGTGTTCAAGAAAGGTTTAATGAATATTCACGTTCCACAAGAAATTATTGATAAGTATCCTACTTATACCTTTGAAGGTAAACCATTTCATTTATCAAATGGAAATCATTATATACGAGCAAAACATTATACATTGGGACGAACTCATTTTTACTGTTTTGAGGAAGACTTTTTTTGGATGGATAAAGAGGATTTCATGCCACAGAGAAGTAACGCTTGACTTCTTATAAAAGAGTGTTAAAATCTGTCCATGATTACAGTTAAAGGTCCAATCGAAATAAAAACGAATCTCGGAATAATTGTGATAACGCTGGATTGTAAGGATGGTGAAATTATAATCCAAACCTTTCAACGTAACGGCAAACGAAAGTATAAACTCGACACAAACATTCTTGATGGAAAACTTAATGAGGATAAAAACTATGAGTAACGAAAATTTGTATTTGTATATCCTTATGAGGTCGGATTTGCCAAGCCTCTCCACCGGTAGGGCAGCCGCTCAGGCCTCCCACGCGTCAAATGCCTTCATCCACAAGTTCGGCGACAATGCCGACGTTAAGTTGTGGCAGGCCCAGACGCCTCAAGGTTTCGGCACCGCCATCGTCCTTTCTGCAAATCTATTTGACATTACTGAAACTTTGGACGAGTGTATAAACTCTGGTCTTGAATTCCATGACACTGTGATTGACCCTGACTATGTTGTGCCTATTTCATCTGAATTAGTTCGGTTCTTGAACATCGAAGACAAGAGAATCAAGGTCGAACCGTCGGCAACCGACCCTGACAAGGCGTTCATTCACCGGTCAGAAATCACCTGTGCTTATGTCTTTGGTGACAAGGAACGGTTAGCACCTATTCTTTCAAGATTTCCTCTATATTCGTAGAAACCGAAACTTGAGATTGAAGTAAAAGGAAAAAGTTTAAGATATGAAAAAAATTTCTATGTTCCTACTTGAATTTGTGAAAAATTTTGTGAGCATTAGAGAATAGAAGGGAAACTACTATGATACATAAATTTTTCTTATGGTTGTCAGAAATCTTGTTCGATACGAGTCAAGACCGACTTTCCAATCCACGGTTGTATAAAAACAATCGTGGCGACTAAACACATCATATCAGTTGTTTCAAAATAAGACAAGACAAAACGGACGCTTGACTTCACACAGTCATCTGATACAATGTTTATATGAGCGATTTTTTCGATACCCCCCCTAAACGACAAGTCAAAAAGAAGGTCTGGCCAACACTTTATAGTCGAGATACCACAGGCAATATAAGAGAGTGGTTTCTTGAACAGGAAGAAAATAAATACCGAACGAATTCCGGTGTTCAAGGCGGTCAACTTGTTGTGTCTGAATGGACGACTGCTAAGGGTAAGAATGAGGGGAAGAAGAACGAGACGACTTCTACTACACAGGCAATCAAGGAAATTCAATCTAAATATAAAAAACAACTTGAATCTGGATATTTTGATGAGGTATCAAAGGTTGATGATTTCCAATACTTCCAACCAATGTTGGCTCATAAGTGGTTAGACCACAAAGATAAAGTGGATTTTTCTAAAGGCGTTTTGGTTAGTCCGAAATTGGATGGTCTTCGTTGCGTTTTTACAAAATTTGGAGCATTTTCGAGAAATGGAAAAAAATTCGTTTCATTTCCTCATATTGAACGAGAATTGAAACCTTTGTTTGACAAAGACCCAAATTTGGTTTTGGACGGAGAAATCTATACCCATCTTCTCAAAGAAGATTTTGATAAAATTATTTCGTTGGCGAAGAAAACCAAACCAACATCTGATGATATTGTTGAGAGTGAAAAACATCTTCAATATTGGATTTTTGATTATCCATCTTGTTCTGGAGATTTTGATAATAGATATAATTCTTTAAAAAAATTAATTCTTGAAAATTTTCGTGATAACAAATGGATTCGATTGTGTATTCATAAACTCATTCATAGTGAACCCGAATTGGAAACTGCTCTTGGAGAGTGGTTACAACATGGATTTGAGGGGGCAATGTTAAATTTGAGAGATGGTATGTATTTGAATAAACGTTCGACCAATCTCCTTAAATACAAATTGTTTCAAGACGTTGAGACAACTGTAATAAACATTACCGAAGGTGTTGGGAATCGGTCAGGAATGTTTGGTTATGCTACTCTTAAACTTTCAAATGGAAAAACATTTGATTCAAATGCTCGAGGTAACGAAGAACAGTATAAAAAAATATTGAAAAACAAATCAGATTATATTGGAAAATCTGCTACAATTAGATTTCAAAATTACACACCGGATGGAATTCCTCGTTTTCCTGTTATTGTTCAGTGGGCGAGAGAAGATTGTGAATAATCCAACCTTTATACGATTTTTTGAATCCATTAGTTAGACGATTTACTTTGGATTGTTTTAATTTAAATTTTGTATAAAATTCATGTTGAGTTCCATTAAATGTTTCATTTGTTTCTGTATTATAGAAATTGTGAATAACTGTATTATACAAATAATGTCTCTTACCTTCGGGTCTTTTTAAATCTAAAGATGGATTAATTACCCATCCATTGATTTGTTTTATCTTTCCTTTAATTAATGAATAAATATTATTTTTTAAACCTGTTTTAATATAAAAATCATAAACAGAACCACTAAAAATTTTATTCATTATTCTGTTATAGAATGTATAAATCGTATTATCATATC